>Ga0209084_1000499_pt1 | contig 36928 bp, 46 predicted proteins | sample C_130820_MF_Meta_FD_187309 | JGI IMG/M metagenome (GOLD analysis project Ga0209084, IMG submission 187309) | Freshwater microbial communities from Lake Croche, Canada to study carbon cycling - C_130820_MF_MetaG (SPAdes) (version 2) | ecosystem: Environmental > Aquatic > Freshwater > Lake... | reverse complement strand
CTTCAGGTCGAGATATTTCAAGTAACAGTCGATCAATAGGTCTTGGGTCATTTTCCAATCTCTCCGTATTCAATGATTGCATCAGCCATCTCATAGGCTTTCTTAATCATCAGGTCTCGATTAGGTATGCCTACAAAATCTCCATCGTCATGTTGCAGAACAATACCACCGCTGGTGATAAGCTGAATGGCAATATAGTCTCGTACTGAGAGACCGGACCTGTTAAACTGCCTTGCACCATTGTCATGTGGAAAAGCTGGTCCACCATTGAAAGGCTTTTTCTTGATTCCCCAACTCTCTGGATTATCGCTATTTATCTGTGCTTCACCCATTCTGATATCACTCATCTTCTTCCTCCCAAAACTTAACAAGGTTGTTTATCTTAGATTCACGCTCTGCCAAACACTTGTCACAAAGAGTAACAAGCCAATACTTACCGGTTACTTTTCCTTGGCTTCCACAAAGCTCACATACAGTATAGCTCATATTCTCATACTCATCAAGGAGCGAGTAAAGAGCATCACTTCCCGCAGAGGTGTAAACACGTAGGCCAGCGAACTTCTCTTTGACTTGGGTGATAACAAAATCGTAATCTCCATTACCATCCTTCATCATTTCCATTCTGGTAAAAAGCTCATTGAGAAGATTGAACCAACCGTCCCCTACGTCAAAAGCGTAGCTTTCAAGGGGGATATTATCTACACCATAGGTAGCAGGAAACAACGAACGGTAGCTGGTAAATAGAAGGTCAGAGTTTTCTTTTGTCATACATCAATCCTTAATGTAGTCTTTGGTATGAATAGCCAACTCACCCGATAAGAGTGTAGCAGAGTCCACATCAATGGTAATCAGGCTATGTGGGTTGCAGTTATCATTCAACCACCTTATTAATGGTCGAGCTAGAATCTCAAATTCTTTTTGTTGTTCTTCAGTCATTTTTTACCTGCCTTGTTGTAGCGACCACCACTCATGTTCTACTCCCCATACTTCAGAGATAAAAGTTTGAACAAGTATTTTCAACCCCCTACAATACGCCTAATAACTTTTGGAGCAACAGGAATATCAGAGGGAATAATCTTTTTAGGTTGTTCTGAGTACCAAAGGGAAAGTTTGGTCATTAGGTAGGACGAGCGAAGAAAACCACCTGAGCTTTCATGAACGTCAGAAAATAGACGGCACAGGGATTCGAGCCCCTGCTTTGAAGCCATTAAGCTATACTGCTTAATAAAGCGTTCATCCTCAGATATTCCAGACACTTTGAAAAGAAGGGAAGCAGATAAAACAGAGTACGCCAGACCGAAAAACTCCTGAGAATCAAGATTGGATATTTTAGGTATGGCTGAGGCGTTGCAGTCCAGAAGACTACCTATGAGTTCCACTACCTGCTCCTGACCAACCACACCGAAGTTCTTTTCAGCCTCTTCCTTTGTCCATATCTCTGCATCCCAACAACTTTGAACAAGCTGAAGTGCCTGACGGTAAGACCCATGGCATGAATCTGCCAGAAGGGGTATTACCTCCATATAAAAGCTCTTCGGAACCTCAGGTAGCATCCACATATCGGCACGTTTCAAATCATCCATAAGACCAAGCATCGTCTGTTGAACTGTAAATGGAAAAAAGTTATAATTCTGGCATCGGCTTTGAACGGCATTTCCCAAAGCCTTTTGTTCCATGGAAAGAAGAATGAAGTACACGTTCTTCATTGGTTTTTCCAATACTTTAAGAAGGGAGTTGATTGCCTTGGTAGACAACTGGTCAGCCTCTTCAATAATATACACCCTGTTTTTGGAATAAAGGGAAGAAGAGGATGCCATCTCTACAAAGTCAACGAGTTCCCCTTTAGAGGAGGAACCGCCATTAATCATTTCCACCCCTAAGTCAAATCTTTCCTCTATGACACTTTTGCAGGAACGACAGGAACAGCAGGGGTCACCGTTTTCTTTGATAGACTCGCAGTTGATGTTCATAGCAATAAGCTGGGCAAGGGTAGTTTTTCCAGTACCAGAAGTACCCTTTATAAGAATTGACTGGTGCCATTTCTGAAGGGTTGCCAGCTTATTTATTCCCCTCATAACAACTTCTTGACCATGAATCTGACCAAAGCTTCTAGGTCTCAAATCAATATTAATCATTTTTTACCCCTGATAGATACTCTCAAGTCCAAGATAATGCTTTGTTATGTCCATTGCAACTGATTTAGGGACAGAAGCGGAGTATTCGGAGAAAAGCTGTGAGGTGCTGAGAGAAAGTTTTAGAGACATATCTGAGCTTGCACCTTCTGAAGAAGATGACACTGCATCATAAACTACACTGCGTATAAATATATCACCGTACCGTTGTTTTGCAACCGCCATATCACGGCAGTTAAGTACTGTCCATATGGTCACTTCGGCATTGCTTTCAGGAAGGTCATCTGGGTAAGTTACTAGCTTGTAGTCACATATCTCAGTGCCTAGGTACTCAATACGCTCTTCTGTTTTTCCTGATGGAGCAAAGGAATAGGTGCGTATATGTCTTTTTTGACCAGCCTCTGCTATAGAGTTGGGTACTAAGGAACCAGCATACTGGGCAGACGGGTTATGAATATGACCAAAGCACCAGTGTTCTGAGTCTAGGTAAGAGACATCAATCTTTTCCCCGGGAACCTTAAGAGATGAGTTGGTGAAATGGCCAAACACTACGCCGTAGTGCCGGTTCTTAATTACTTCGGGTAGTTCCTCATAGTCCTTTAGCTTTCTTTTACCGTCAGGAAATATATGAGGAAGAAACAATGTAGATATTCCCTCTATGATTTTATAAGACTCAGTGTCCACTACTTCAATAGGGCAAGTAATAAGAGCTTTGTTCTTAGGGTCTTTCAAAAAATCATAGACAAGGTCTACACGGTTATCTACCCGCCTACCATCATGGTTACCTACCAGAATGTAAGCCCTCTTATACCTTAGACCAGTAAAAAGTTTCATAAGAAGGCTATACACGGCTCCACTAATGACTGACTTTTCGGTCAAGTCCCCGAGAAGCACAAGTGTGTTTTCAGGAATATTACGAGGGTCTTTCACAATCCTCAAAACCGTAGCCTCTCCTACTGCAAGACCCCAAGGACGGTCAGAGGATAAATGCAAGTCCCCTATACAACAGATAGGCATTAGTATTCCAAAGTCTGAACAAAGATTGGGGTTCGTTCACCCACGTAGGCTCCAGAAATGTTAAACTCAAAAAACTCAAGAGCTTCTTCGTAGGTCATACCGTCATTGATAAGGGTCTGTATAATCTTGGGCGTTGAATACACCACACGCATACCGTTATTCCAGTCATAGGATACGCCCATGATAGCATCATCATATCCGTCTGTAAACAAAAGGTCTTCATCACCGTACATATCAACGTAGTCTTCTCGAATTCCCATGATAGTCTCCTTTCAAGTATTTGGTGTCTGTCGGGGTATCTTTTCTCCCCCAAAACTGAATCCTTTTGTTTTGAGTGGTGTTCCCGCCTCAAACATAGCTTTTTCCATGGAATCTTTCAACCCCAAGGCACTCCTTCCTATTGTCCACCTTTTCTTCATGTGCTCCATAGATACGGGGACAGCAGACAGAACCTGCCATGCAATCTTTACCTGAGGTAGTTTAGCCGAAATAGAGTCAGAGTAAGCTTTAAGGTTGTCATCAAGGCTTCCCAGAACAAGAAAGTCTGCCGTAGAGTCAAAGGTGTTTAGAATGTACTTTCTGGTTTCCTTGTCAAACTCAGGAAACACCGCCTCAATATTGTCAGCGTCATCACCATAAAGAACCTTGTAAAGAATGACCTTCTCAATTTGAGGGTCAAAGCCGTTTTTTTCTTTAAACGACTCCACTCCGAGAGGACTGTCAAACAACTTAGGAAGGTACTGTGTTCCTTCATCTAAATACCTGCACCAGTCTGAGTCATTTGTCACCAGAAGTACCGTAGCATCGGGCTTAATTTCTCGAACGAGGTCAATGACAGGCTTCACCAAGTCATCGGCTTCAAGGTTTGGAATCCTTCCTGTATGGTACATAGGCTCACTGATGCACATTAGATACCGTATCTGCTCAATAGAGTTATAGAACTCCATGCTTTCTGGTTTTCTCTTAGACTTGTAAAGAGGGTTTACTTTTCTGCGGTTCTCTGACATTTTCAAGGGCTTTAAAAGCTTTTTGATTTCTTCCCGTGAATGGTGGTTGTCAAAAAGAAGAGTAATTTCACCATCAGGTTTTAAGTATTCAGCTTTTAACATCTTAATAGTGTCAAGATAATTCTTTATAAAATAAGGAAATAACCTTCTTTCATTCATTTTGAGAATCTTAGAGGAGTTCTCCTCTTTTAGGTTTGGTGAGTAAAATACGGTGTAAGCAAGGTTATGAGAGTCAATAATAATGTGGTCATACATATGGTTGTCCTTTCAATCTCTATTACCAAACCAACGACTTAGAAATCCTTCGCTTGCCATATCCCTCTTAGAAAGGGTAACCCTCAGATTTGAGACACTCTTGGCATCTGGGGGGTTGAACCCCATGGACATGAGGTTATCTTCAAGGGTTTCAGCCTTCTTTCTCTTAAAGGGGTTGGGTTTATTGTTAATAACATCTGTCACGTTATCTGGTGGGGGTGTAGTTTTATCAGTAGCAAGTTCCAGCCTTTGGATTGTAAGGTCAGGAAGTGACAGAAGGTAAAATGAGTAGGTTTGAAGAGCCTGATACATACCGGGAATATCCATATCACGTTTTACTTGAAAGGTTTTGATAAACTCTTCAATAGAGATAACCCTTTTCTCAGGAGAACCGTCCAACCAGTAAAGAACACGATTTCTCTGGGGGTTGGGTTGAAGAACAATGTAGCTGAAGGTAGCGTCAATCACGCTCCGGTACTTCCTAAGGCACCAGCACCACGCTTAGACTCTTTCACATAAAGCTTGTCCTCATCAGTAGATACCCAGCTATCAAAGAACACAGGAACACGAACAAGCTGAGTAAGCTTTTGATTAGGAAGAAGGGTGGTGTTGTATGCAGAATAGTTATGCATGGTGATAAAGATTCGTCCTTGGTAGTCATAGTCCACCACAGAGGCAAGAAGTGTAACACGGTCTTTCCATGAAACACCGCTCTTATTCATAGCTATAAGGGCTGAACCTTCAGGCATAGAAACCTTTAGACCAGTAGGAATCATAACCCTACCCTGAGGATAAATACAGATAAGGTCTTTCGGCTCATCTAAAAAAGCCATGGAACGGGTGTCTGAATTAAGGTCTTTGAACTCACGAATAAAATCTAGGGTAAACTCTGGAATGAAAATATCAATACCAGCAGAACCAGAAGTACCCCTTTCAGGAGACTTGCATTTTAAAGATTGATGAAACTTGACAGATGACATGGGTATAACTCCTACCCATAGTTTAGTGCTTTCTGTTTAAAAGTCAATACTTGGGCTTCAGCCCTAATATTCTCTTGTTTTCTTTCTTCTAATTATTCCTACTACTAAGAACTGCAAACTTTGCACAACTGAAAATGCAAAGTTTGCACTATTGGTTAGTCATCAAGGTAAAGTACGGCTTGAGTGTTTGAACTTTTGGTAGTCATTCTTATAAAGTTGGCGGGAGAGGCAAGTGCCACTGACTGGTTGGTAAGGGTGAGGGCTGTTTCATAGGTTAATGCTCCCCTAGATTGGTCTTCATCTGTACCATATGAGACCTGAACATCAGGAAGAGTACCGCCCGTATATAGTACCTTAATAGTCATGGGGTATTTTCCAGAAATTCGAATATCATCTTGTGCACCAACGGCGGGTATCGCTGTTCCATTGATAAACTTGACATCAGAAATGATAATACCCAAAGCTCCGGTTCCAGCAATTACAGGAGCGGATACTGAACCCACAGAAGTAGAGGTCATGGTTATAACATTAGAGTCTTGAGGACCCTGATGCATATTCCAGCCCGAGATGGAAGAGTTTATGATGCGGTTGGCAACACCACCCTCTCCGCTGGTAGCATCTGCCGCAGTTACCACAACATTAGAACCAGCAATAGTAAAGGTTCCTGCAATAGGGTAGTTGTTTACTGAAAGACCAGAGGGCGAAAGTGCTCCGTTGATGTATTGTGGGCTGGTTCCAATTACCGTATTGGTCTGAGTTCCCACGGTAAAGAAATACTGAGCCCTTGTTCCATAAATAATCTTAGCTTGTCGTCCAACAGCGTAAATGAGTCCCATAGGGTATATCTCCTGCCTGTAATTAGTGATGGGATAGACAGAAACACTTGACTTTTGTTTTTAACCGGATAAACTAAGTACATACCGAAAAGGTAGGAGTCTGCATGGACAATAAATTCCGAAGCTGGATTATGAAGCATCTGGAAAAGAAAGAGTGGGTTTACAGGAATGAAGATGAACGGCAAGAGATGTACAAGTCAGCCGTACAGGGGGGCTACATGGGCTCCTTTGAATCTTTCTCTCGCAAGGTGAGAAAGGCTAAGAATGAGGTGAGGGGTACACAAGAACCAATCCTCACGTCTGTACTGCCAGAGAAAAATAACATTTATATGGAAGAAGAAGGAAACGAGGGGGTTGTGACCTCTGAGTGTTCCACCCAGATTAAATCCATCGAACAACTTCTTGAAGCTTGCAACGTGGATATGGATAAGTGGATTCTAAAAAGTCAAAAAGTGAACGCTTGGAATGCACAGACAAAAGAAGGCGAACTTGCAACCCTGTTTCAAGTCAAAGGCTATCTGGAAAAGAAAGTACCAGACGTACAGAGAATTCCGGTTGTACAACCTATTGTTATTCCCAATCCCCCTAAAAGGATTGTCTCTGACAGAGTACCCGCCAACAGGTCACTTGTCATTGGGGATGCCCAGATTGGCTTTAATTGTCACATTGACGGGACGTGGGAAACCTACCACGATGTCCGAGCAATGGATATTGTGCTTCAAGTTGTGGCAGATAATCAGTTTGACAACATTGTTCTTCTGGGAGACTTCCTAGACTGCACAGAGGCATCTAAGTACACTCAGAAACCTGAATTTGCTGGTACGATGCAAAAAAGTATCAATACCCTTGGTGCTTTCATCTACTCTTTGAGAGAGTTAGCACCTTCCAGCAAGATTGTTTTTATGGCGGGGAATCACGAACGGAGGCTCCAAAGCTCCATGATTGACAATCTCAAGTATGCCTATGGCTTGACCGCCTACAAAGATGACCTTCCAGTTATGAGCCTGAGTAAGCTACTAGCACTGGACGCAATCGATGTAGAGGTGATTGAGGACTACCCCTCAGGAACTTTCTGGATTGGAAACAACCTGAAGATTATTCATGGGGAGTTCGTTTCAGTTTCCAAAGAATTGTCTAGTTCAGATACCCACACTATTATGGGTCATATACACCGACGAGCTACCGATAGTAGAAGTATTTTCATGAAAGATGGAATCAAGCAGATTTCTGTCCACTCTATTGGGTGTCTCTGCAAGATTGATGGAACCGTCCCCGGTGTCAACTCAAGACCTTCTTGGCAACAGGGGGGAGCTATTGTGGAGCATGTGGAAAATCATGTAAGCATTAACCATTTTTCAATCGAAAACGGAGTATGTGTTCTTGCTGGAAAGAAGTATGTAGGTAAGGATTTGTAATCTTGGAAGTACTTAGAGGATATGACATTAGAGGAGAAAAAGATGATTTCAAAAGTTGATAAAGGCGGAAATACTTCCGTACATACCTTCGTGATTGAAGGTGGGGTTGGAAGATACAACGGAAAGGTTTACCATGCTTGACCTCTTTGACCCCGTACTGAATCAATATATGGAACTGGACAATAGCAACTTACCAGAGGATATTCTCCAACGCCTGTACAATCAGTGCTCCGCCCTTCTGAGCCAGCACAAGCCCCTTGTCCAGAGGATTGCTGAACTGAGCAAGTCTCTGGAGAATATTTCCAGTGTGGACGATGAGTGAGGCAATAATCGTCCAAATTCCTACTATATAAGGCATTGCACGATTCCCCCGTCACAAGTACTACATAATATTTGTGACGGGGGTTGAAAAACTCTCTGACCTTATTTATCTCTTAGGTATGAACGAGACCCTCAGAAAAGAAAAGTACCTGAGACTCCTTCAAGAAGACCCTATAGGAAATAGGTTAGCCTGCTACAAGCTTTACATGGAATCCTTGGTTTGGAAGAAGAGAAGAGAGGAAGTCGTTCTGCGGGACAAGGGTAGGTGTAGAACCTGCTGGAAAAACAAAGAAGATGGGGTGAGGCTTGAGGTTCACCACGCCGTCTATGTAGATAACTTGTTCGATGATGACTTGGTGGAGAACGGGTATCATGTAACCCTTTGTGTTGAGTGCCACGATATCCTAACAAACAGGGATAGGGGAAGGAAGTACGGGCTCAAACCTTTTACTCCTCCCAGACCAGTGAACGATGTTGTTAGAACTCTTCGGTACGAAGAGAAAGAAAAAGATTTCTCGGTAGCTGTTCACAAGGAACGTTACTGACAGGGAGTTATATATGGCTATGGTTAAGGTTCGGTTGATTGGGGAAGACGAGGTTCCCATGCTCATGCACTCATCGGTGTTGGCTGACCCCCTCAATCCTGCGACAAAGGAGCGCAATGAGATTTCCTCGAAGCGGAAGAAGGTCGATGCTGACCACGAGGAATTGGCCCGTTTGGAATTCAAAGCCTCCTTGTACATTGGCAAGGAAGGTCGGGTAATCATCCCGAAAAACGTTTTGGATGCGGTAGCCATTGCTGGAGCTAAGAAATCCAAACGTGGTGTTGACTTCAAGTCTCAGGTCTTCTGCAAAAAGAGTCCCGAATTGAACTACGAAAAGAAGGACGAGTCCCTCACCGGACAAGACCTTATCAAGTACTTGTGGAGCGATGAATACTTCCGTTCTGTAGCTCCTGTGAGTGTTGGTCAAGGAAAGACCATCATGCGGACTCGCCCCAAGTTCAGCAATTGGTCCCTTGATACCGAGTTTGAATGTTTTGGTGAAGTTGATAAGGACGCAGTAGTCAAAGCTCTTCAGGATGCCGGTCGCACGGGGGGGCTTGGTGACTGGAGACCCCGCTACGGTCGCTTCACCGTGGAAGTTCTGGCTTAACTAGCCACACCACCACTACTCGGGTCAAACTGGGTAGTGGTTATTAAGCCTTAAGTGGTAATGGTTGGGTACGGTACGGTAAGGTATGGTGAGGTGAGGTGAGGTGCGGTGAGGTGAGGGTTTTGATTCAGTTCCATTGGTGAAAGTGGAACTCTATGAAAACCTTAAGTGGTAGTGGTGCGGTTCGGTGTGGTGGGGTTCGGTGTGGTTGGGTAGGGTATGGTGTGGAACCCCTTCCGATTGGGTCAAACTGGTCGGAAGGCATTTAAGCCTTAAGTGGCAATGGTTTGGTCTGGTTTGGTGAGGTTCGGTCAGGTGTGGTTAGGTTAGGTGAGGTATGGATTTCCCTATTGCTTGGGTCAAACTGAGTAATAGGCATTGAACCTTAAGTGGTCAAGGTCGGGTTAGGTGAGGTATGGTGAGGTGAGGTGAGGTAAGTTACAGATGAAAACCAGAGGGTCTTTCGGGATTCTTTGGTTTTTCTTTACACCCCCTTGCATTCTCTGTGCATCGTTACTATACTAATTCCAGTGACACCTTGTGTGTGTCATTAAAAACCAAGTGAACCTGAGGGTCACATTAAACAGGAGGTCACCTTATGAGTGACGATGATTTCTACCGCCAAATGGCGGAACGTGTTGAGCAGGAACGGGCTACCAAGAAGGAGTCTGGGTACCGCCCCCCTATCGAGGGGCAAACCAACAAGGACTTTGTACAGAAGGACTTCACAGCCCTTGAGACTAACAAGGTCAAGATTTTCCGTGCTATTGGAAAACGCCCCAACGTCTTTACCACCACCATGAAAACCCGTCAGGAAAAGTGGGATGCCCGTGTCATCAACTTTTCTAAGATTCTGGATGACGAAGGTAAAGAGAAGCACATGATTCTTCCTACCCATGAGTCTAACCCAGACCATATCATCTGGCGCATCATTGACAAGGTTAATACCGTAAAGTGGGTGGATGATGAGTCCAAGCCCCCTAAGCCAGACGGCAAGCTTTGGAAGAAGACCGTTCCTATGTACAAAGATGAACCTAAGTACAAGGAAATCTGGAACATAATTGACCATTCCAACGCCGACCTGAGCCTACCTAGGTTCAAGTATGGCTTGTTCCCTAAGGGGTGGAAGGGTCAGGAACTGTTTATTATGAACGTCATTGACCGTGAGCGCATGGACTGGCACCGAGAGAACAAAAAGACTCTTCTGGTTGCTAAGAACATAACTACTAAGGAATACTTAAACAATGACGGTGAGACTACCACCTCGACGTTTATTGATGAGGGTGTTCCTGCATTTGCAATCACCTCTGCCCTGAAGGAAGACATTCTTCCTGTGTACGGTGACTGGGAAGAGTATGATATCGGTATTGGTCGAACCGGTGAGACCACACGCCCCTACCCCCTGTTTAATCTTGAGAAGAATCCTGAGATGCTCAAGGATAAGTCACGCTCCCACCTTATTGTGAAGGGACCAATGACCGAAGAAGAACTGGAATGGGAACGCTGGGACATTGAAACCCTCTACTCACCATCCTACTACGCCAAGTGGTACAACACCTGCAAGAAGATTATTGCCAACATTGATGCTACCTTTGGAACTAGCTTTCTGAAGGAACTGAAGTACCTCGTTGACAAAGAAGCCGATGAGATTGCTCAAAAGAAGGCAGAGCAGGAATCTTCTCCTGCACCGGTTCAGGCTAAGCACCATGAGTCTGCTCCAGTGCCAGCTTCTGCTACTAAAGAAGAGGCACCAGCAGGTATGTCATCGGGTCGCAGGGTTGTCTCCAGCGGTGTTGCACCTATTCTCGCAAAGTTCTCTGACCTTGCTGGTTGGGTTCATTTGACAGATGCCGAAAAGGACAGTATTGAACTTGTAGAAGTAGAAAATGGAAAGCCAGTAGCGAAGTACTATGCTACAGCCGGTGCCATGGACGGATGCCCCAAGTGTAACCGCCCTGTACCCCTTTCCTTCACCACCTGCCCTGACTGCGGTACCCGCTGGTCTAATGGCTAATATCTAGTCGCTTCCTTTGCCCCCACAGGATGTTCGAAGCTCCTGTGGGGTTTTCTTTATATAGGAGAAACAAAATGACATCAAATATTATTAGTTCTGCTATGGATTATTTTTCCCTCAACAGCTTCAGTGGTAGTAGCTATGAGCACAAAGTTCATGAAGAGCCCAGAGCCAAAAGTTCAGAGATAAGCTGGAATGGGTACCCCCTACCTAGGGGACTACGTATCAACGATAACTACCACTATACACCACAACTAAATGACGAAAAGGAATCAAAAGATGACTATATCTAAGTTTGACTGGAGAGAGGACAAGTTTTTGGAACTGTCCTCAAACATCCATGTTCATACTATTGATGAAGAAGTCTCCAAGTCCTTTGACTATACTTTTTCAGGAAAAAGCGAAGTAAAGGTTAGGGTTCCACACCTTCCTGCTCAGTACCAGATAGGTTTGATTGTAGGTCCATCAGGTTCAGGAAAGTCTTCCATTCTTTCTAGGCTAAGCAAGGAAGAATCCCCTGTTTGGGATAATCAAAGAAGTGTAGCAAGCCATTTTGAATCTGTAGAGGATGTGATTGATAAGCTGGGAGCAAGTGGACTTAATAGCATTCCCACATGGCTAAGACCCTACCACGTTCTATCTACCGGTGAGAAGTTTCGTGCAGACCTAGCCCGTAAGATTAAATCAGGTGCCGTCATAGATGAGTTCACATCCGTTGTTGACAGAAACGTAGCCAAATCAGCATCTGTAGCTATATCTAAGTATATACGCTTCAATAACCTAACTAATATTACCCTAGCCTCCTGTCACTACGACATCATAGAATGGTTGGAGCCTGATTGGGTATATGACACGGAGACGCAACTGCTGACCGTGGGGAGGTTACAAAGGCGACCCCAAATACAATTGGACATTATGGCGTGTTCAGTCCAAGCATGGAATCTCTTTAGACCCTATCACTATCTGAATTCTTCTATACATAACTCTTCTACTTGTTACCTTGCATCGTGGGGACACCAACCGGTTGCTTTTATGTCTTTGATGCATATGACAGGAAGGGATGTTATTTCTGCATGGAGAGAACACCGCCTTGTGGTTTTGCCTGACTTTCAAGGTATGGGAATAGGAAACAAGCTATCTGAGGTGATAGGTCAAAGGTATATTGATATTGGCAAGCGTTACTATTCCAAGACCTCTAATCCACGTATGGGAGAACACAGGAACAAGTCCTTACTATGGAGAGCCACCGCCAACAACATGAAGTCACGCCCCAGCTACTTAAAAGAAGGCGAGGCGAGAGGTCAGAAAGGCTTTGGTATCAGTAAGGAACTTCAGCTAGCTCATTCAATCCGGGTTTGTTATTCTCACGAATATATAGGTGCTAGTTTCTGAGAATCCATTCTAGCATGTTGTTGTGAGGGGAATCAGGGTCAACAACTTTTATTATTTTATCAGAGTCTTTATAAATTTTACCCCCTACCCTAGACCTTAAAACCAAATTATGTTTTAAATTTAAACAACCGGTACAGTTAAAACCATCACCTATTGAAGTTGGTGCTCCTTCAAGTGAAGTGATTTTAGTGTCGGCACAGTAGAAATCACCACCTACTGAAGTTGGTGCTCCTTCAAGTGAAGTGATTTTAGTGTTGTAACAGTTAAAATCACCACCTACTGAAGTTGGTGCCCCTTCAAGTGAAGTAATTTTAGTGTTGAGACAGAAGAAATCACCACTTACTGAAGTTGGTGCTCCTTCAAGTGAAGTAATGTTAGTGTTGTGACAGTTAAAATGACCACCTACTGAAGTTGGAGCCCCTTTAAGTGAAGTAATGTTAGTGTTGTTACAGTAGAAATCACGACCTACTGAAGTTGGTGCCCCTTCAAGTGAAGTGATTTGAGTGTTGGCACATTCAAAATCACCACCTACTGAAGTTGGTGCTCCTTCAAGTGAAGTGATTTGAGTGTTGTAACAGTTAAAACCACCACCTACTGAAGTTGGTGCCCCTTCAAGTGAAGTGATTTGAGTGTTGGTACAGTAGAAATCACCACCTACTGAAGTTGGTGCTCCTTCAAGTGAAGTAATTTTAGTGTTGTGACAGTTAAAATTATCACCTACTGAAGTTGGTGCTCCTTCAAGTGAAGTAATTTTAGTGTTGGCACAGTAGAAATTACCACCTACTGAAGTTGGTGCCCCTTCAAGTGAAGTGATTTGAGTGTTGTGACAGTCAAAATCACCACTCACTTCTCCAAAATTGACCCATTTCATTGAATAATTATATTTCCAAATAAAATTACCCTTAATATCTACCTTTCCTGTTTTTGTATTAAGGATACAATCTTCATATTTACCACCGTTTTCAAGGAAAATACGTATGAATTTAGGATGATACTTAATGAAGTTTTTAACTTGACTTAAAAGTAAAGAACCTGAGTCAATTTCTTGTTTTATTTGGTCGTTTGTTTTTTTTAATATCAAAACAAAAGATTTAACATCATCTTTATTCCTATTAATATAATCAAGAAGCTCAATAAGTTTTGGAGAAAAAGAAGATACAAAATCAGTAGTAAAATTTGAGTTTGATAAAAAAATACTCCATAAATCTTCTCCGTCTTTTCCATAAACGTCTTGCAAATCACAATGGTCATCCTCATCGGGGTCTTTATTGTTCATATAAAGAGACAAACCGACCTCATCAAAAGGAAGATGACGCAGAACAAATAGCCTTCCTTCAGGTTTATTGGGATTATTTCCCATATACTCTCTGTAGTAATGGTCATCTTTTGGATTTGATACACAAGTACTTCCGTTGCATTTGTGCCTTCCAAAATAAACACTTGCGGTATAGTCTAGAATTTCCACAAGCATCCACTGACCATCTTGGTATAGGGTAGTGAACTTACCCTCTCCAGTAATTGGAGAAGAGTTTGTACTGAGGTTGTTTAGAAGATTATGAAGTTTCTCAAAAGGGTTCTTCCCCGGTGTCTTTGACATAGCCAATTCGGTTCTAAGGTCAGAAGACTGGATTCTACCATCTCTTTTGTACGCACCAGAATTAGCTATCTTGTACCAAGTGGTAAGGTCATGTGTTATATTTTTAGAGTTAGCAAAAAATGCTTTTTTCTCTTCTGGTGTCAAAAGAAGATAGCTGTTAATAATCCAGTCAAGCTTTTTAGGGTCAACATCCCTCACTTGGTTAAACTCTTCCTCTGGCATTTTGTGAGCAAAGGATTTGTAGTTGACTACCTCATATAGGTGCTGGCTCATATGTAATTAGTAACAAAAAAATCGACAGGAGGGGGGTTGAAAAAAACAAGTTGTCTATTTATCTATTAGGTGTAGGGTGAGACCTGCAACATCAAAACCGGAGGCACTTAATGAACAACAACACTGCACTTATCAAGGCTATCAAAATCGAGGACATGGACATGGCTGAACGTGCCAGCTTTGAAGCACTGGTTGTTCATACCATAACCACTAACAACTGCAAGACCCGTGCCGAAGCCCTCTACATCATTGACCTAAAGAAGCGCACTCAGTTGGCTCGTGAGGAGTTTGATAGCCTCTACACCAACATCAAGAACACCGTTCACCCTGAAGCTATGAACGGTTTCTGGGGCTGGACAGAACTAGATTTCCAGTACGCCATCGAAGACCTGCTCAACGAAACCGAGTCGGCTTACTTCTAAAAGAAAACAAAACCCCCCGTCACTGGAGGGTTTTTTATTTAGGGTGCTGGTGAGGGATTGAACCCCACTCTACTATCACTAATTGTGACTCGTGCTACCGATACACTACAGCACCTGTCGAGTTTTCGGAAGACGGTACCATCTTCCTGTTTGTACAATCCCCCCCTGACCTTACGGACCCACCATTTCGCCAGTAGGGGGTTTGTCCTTTTTTAACCAGTCTGCTCATGTAGTAGGAACAGACTCATCTTTCTTCAATCTTTCTATCAGCTTAGATAGCTCAGAAAGACCTTGAAGGGTTTCTTTGGAAGAACTGTTGAACATTTCTTCTTCTTTTGATTTATCTTTTTTCTCCTTGTCAGGCATAAGTGGTACCCTTTCGCCCCGTGGCATGAAAGGTAGCAGAATCTTCTCTACTGAAGTGTTGGAGTTACTTTGAATTGAGTTGAGCAATTGAAGAAGCTCAGAATTCTCAAGTTCCGGTATACGTGCAAGAAGGGCATTCTTGACCTCCTGCTCAAACCTAAGGTCATCCTTAACCTTCTCTACACGGTGAAGAAGTAAGGAAGCCAGAGAAGATTCTACAGCAATAGTGGCATCAAACGGTTCTGCTGGGTTAGTGGCACTATCTTGTATTTCCAACGCTAGTTCCTTTGCTTGCTTTATTTTGTCTTCGGTCATTTGGACTGCTCCTGCATCTTGTTCATTTTTACTAAAGTACTGTTGTCAATAAAAGCCTTTAGGTTTCTTACTTTAATACCATAGGAAATAGTATTCAGGTTTGGTACGTTAATCTCGGCACGTATATCATCCCAGTTTTTACCTTGAATTTCTTTATAGTAGTAGCATATGGTTGTGAGTATAGAATCTTCCAGTTCTTCGGAACTTGGAAACCTGAGGGTTTGTCCTTTAAGGATTTCTATGACCCTCACAAAGGTCTTTGACCCCAGTAGCTCTAGTAGCTGGAGCATTGTTTTCCATTGGTTTGAATTACTTTCTGAAGAAAGACGTTCGTTTTGTAATACTTGGTTTAGTTTGAAAATAGTTTCGAATACTTGGTCGCTCTCAGGTTCTGCTCTAAGAATTGAATTGACTCTTGCTTGAAAAAGGTTTCTTGGGTTTTCGTACAAGCTCAATGTTTCCTCTTGAGCAATTAGTAGGGGTTGTTTACTGTTGAATAACCCTGTATATTTAAAAGACGAGGTTACCTTACATGGCATTTTCATTCGGAGGAACTACACCGGTATCAGAGAAGAAGCAGAAGTACCTTCCTATAAACCCCCTGTTTGTTTCTTCCAAACCTCAAAAACCATCTGCCCGTCATATACTTCTTGTTCATGCTACCTATAACGCCAAGACCATGCAAGCCTCTATAACAATGGTGAATGGACTTCTTCCCGGCTTTGAGGTACAGGCTGTATCAGCCTCCTCTGTGGACATTACAGAGGAGGGTATTAGAAACACAGGTACTATCTTTCGTTTTTACCGCCAGTATGGTACTGACCTCACACCTTACCTGAGAGAGAATACGGTTGTTATGACTTTCGGCATAGCACTATCCAACCTTACACGCTCAGATGACGTTACTCTGGAATCTTTCTACGACTTCAATTTTAATAAGACCTATTTCTATGCACTCCTGTTCAAAACGTGGGTATTTCCTGTAGATTCATGGTCTTCAATCATTATCAAAAGAAGTAAGAACAATCAAGGTGCAGGTTTAGGGCATTCCTCTCGCAGGGTGTTCTTTGACTACCAGCTTGGGTATATAAAAGACAGGTATAATTCCCTTAGCAAGGAACTGGAACCTAGCCCCATGAACATTGTCACGGTTTATACCAAGGAAGAGTTTGTAACATTGATGTTACAAAACCAAGATAAAAAACCTGTGGCATGGGACACCGAGACCACGGGTCTGGACTGGTTCAAGGATAGCCTGATATGCCTCACTATGAGCTTTGATGGTAAAACCGGATATTATATTCCTTGGGAAGTAGTGGACAAGGAGCTTTTAACCGAGTTCTTCCGTGACCGCTACCAGATAGGTGCCAACCTTAAGTTTGACTGTCATTTTCTACTCAAGGCTGGCATACCTACGGTCAAGGTGGATTCCGATGTTATACAGTTAGGTCAGACACTGAATGAGATGCGCCGTAATGGTTTGAAGCCACAGGCGTACTACTACACCTTATATGGTGGGTATGATTCAGCACTAGACCTATTCATAGAGAAGTACAACCCCAAAGACTACAGCCACATACCCATGAAAATACTGAAGGACTACGCTACCAAGGATGCTATTATAACATTCCTTGTTAACGAGCAACAGCAGAAGCAACTTACACAGGTTGACCAGAAGTTCCTTCCTTACCGTGGCTGGTGGACGTGCCGTGACTTCTATGAGAAGATAAAGATTCCCTCTGTCAACACCTTCATTAAGATGGAGCAGACAGGTGTCTACGTTGATATGAAGCGATGGGATAAGGGCTCCGACGAGATTATGGGAAAGGTAATTGCAATCAAGACAGAACTTAGGGAGAAGCTTGGTCTTGTTCTGGACGAAGGTGACTGGGGATTTGGCGAGGCGGAGGAAAGTACCGCTAAGGATGACCTTCAAAGCGGAAAGAAGCTGGGGGAACACCTTGAGAAGATAGGCTGGGAATGCTTTGGACGTGCTAAGGCTGGCTACTACCTTACAGGAGATGACCAGCTTCTGAGGTGGATTAACCTTGGAAGAAGTGAGGCTAAACTCATTCAGAAACTTCGCTCCTATCTGACTATGCAGAAGACCTTTATTGGTATCAAGGGTAATAATGACCTTGGGTGGAGACGGTATATACGTGAGCATGATGACAAATCTCTTCGTATCCACCCCTCTTATAAGTCTATGATGATGAACACGATGCGTAACGGGTGCGGTGACCCTAACTGGCAACAACTCCCATCTGGAGCCTTAGATGCTGACCTGTTTAAGAAGGTAATAAGCACACCAGATGACGATGAATATTACCTTGTAACGATTGACTATGCCTCATTCCAAATCCGTCTTTCGGCTATTGATGTACGCAGGGATAATGATTATATCTCTAAGCTGTATAAGGAAAACCCAAACGTAGACCTTCATACTAAGACAGCTTACAACGTCTTTGTAAAAGGACAGAAATGGAAAATAGGGAATGAGAAAAGGGAAATATCTGAAGAGGAAATGCTGACTGAAATTAAGAATGGAAACAAGATTTTAAAGAGCTATAGACAGATGGCTAAAGGAATTAATTTTGGATGCCTCTTCGGAATTTCGTACAAGAGGTTTTCTGGTTCCAACATTGAAACTGAATGGGACGAGAAGAGAATTGATGATTTTGTCAAAGAAAGAAATCTTAGGGATTCCGTAGATGCTATGGTAGAAAAGCATAAAGACGTATCTCCAAAACTATGGAAGTACTATGCCGTAGCTAAGTTCATGATAGATAACTTTTTTGATACATACCCCGGGCTCAAATACCGTATTGCCCGTAATAAGGTTCTTGGACAGACTCAGGGGTTCATACGCTCCTACCATGGTGGTATTCGTAGAGTTCCACTGTTACAACTGAATTACGACACAGCCGAGGAGAAGTCACGCTGGGATGATGACCCTAAAGAGATGGCTGAATACTCCAATATTACTGCTAACAGTACCATACAGACCGATGAGGTATGTATTGTCATGCACAAGATTAATTCATGGAAAGATGACAACTCTGTAATTTTTGGTACTGTACATGACAGCATAGATATATACGTAAAAAAGAAAAATGCTAGAGAAACTATCAAGAAACTAGTCAATCACTTTGAGGCAAACGAATCATGGCAGAAAGGTCTTAAGGTTCCTGTTGATGTAACAGTGTGTGACCTTAGGAACGCAGACCATTACTACAAACATGGTTATGAGGACTGGGAAAAAGAACTTCCACAATGAGATTTGTACCGTTCCGAATAGTTAACACTAACTATAGGTCAAGGAGAATGTTATGGATAATGTAACCAAAGACGAAGAGAAGAAGGAAAGCATTCAGATTAAAGTAGATAACAAAGTTATTTCTACTGAACAGTTCCAAGAACTCAAGAGCAAAAGTGATATTCGCTTGCATCAAGAAAGCGAGACCTCTTTTCGTACCCTTCACCGCATGCAGGAATAAGATTAAAGACCTTTAAAGTCTTCTTCAAAAGCATCATGAATCTGGTCAATGTACTTCTTGAGGCTTTCGCACCCTTTGTGCCAAGATTCGATGTGAGGAATCAAGTGGTTTCTTTCAATCAGGTTCATGTGCTTGATATTGTCTTCAATCTTTTTATCAAGAGCCCTTAGGTCTTCTGCGCTACCTTGGTCTATGGGGGTATGAACGTCTGTCAAAGCAAAGGATGAGGAAGGAACGGTTTTGGTCTGTGAGCTACGGAACTTATCCAAAACGTCTTTTTTGGTTTTCATTTTGGAAATCAGGCTGTAGGTAGATTCACCTAATTCACCTAGGTCAACCTTAAGAATATCAAGCCCCGCCTCTAGGTTCTTAAACTTCATAGCAAAGTCTTTATACAGAACATTTAGGTCGTTTTTTTCATCTTTGTTATCGTTCATTGGATTCTTCCTCTGTGGGTGAAGACCACCCTTGTACCTTTCTCAATTAGTCTGTTGTTAAGGTAAATGGCTTTCTTTAAAACTTTCTTTTCCCGTATAACAATCTCAAAATCAATAGGGTCTTGTTCTTCATCTCCGGGGAATGCTTCCATATTCTTGTCTGGTGTTCCGCAGTATAGGTCAATCAGGTTTCCCATGCGTTGCTTGGGGACAATACCAGACCCTACATTCCTTCCAAGAATTGTTTGAGCAAACGAAAGAAAGGTATCATGCTCCTCTTCAGGGCTGGCATCCAGATGACTCAGCACGGTGGCGAGGGAAGTTTCTTCCCTAGGTACTTCGATTTCAAAACTTTCTTCAGGGTTGTCTTGAAGAGGAATAGGCTGAAAAGTGAGATAAGCCTTTTCACTGTCTGGAAATGCTTCTACGTCCATTGCAAAAAGTTCTTCTTCGTCCATAATAACCTCTTGTACTGATTAAAACCACACACTATACTACTCAATTAGTAGGGCGTGGGGGTATTACCCAGAACACCTAAAGGAGCAACAAATGGAAGCATCCATCAAGAAGTTTAATTACTTGAAGGAATCTGGTGAACTGAAAGGGTATGAACTTCTTCAACTCAAAGATATGGGTACCGCCATTGAGGGTATTTCTTTGGGAGAGTTGAAAGAGGAGGATAAGAAGGAGATTATCAGCATTCAAGAAGAGTACCTCAAAGCAATTCAGAAGTACATGAACCACTATCGTCGTTTCAATAAAGTCGGAATCAAGGAAATAAAATAATGTTCAAGTTTACCAAAGCCCAATGGGTAGTTCTATCTCTGGTAGTAATCACTCTTCTTCTTCGCTCGTTCATCACAATCCCCAACTTCAGCCCCATGCTGGGTGCCTCTGTAGTTGCAGGTATGTTTCTTCCCGCAACTTGGGCTTTTGCGGTTCCTGTAATTTCTATGTTTGCTTCTGATATTGTACTGTACTTCAAACAACTTGATGGCAAAAATGCTATGGACTTTATTTCATGGATGAGCTACCAGCCCGTCATTTATATTCTTATGGGCGTATCTGTATTGGTCGGTGTATATGGCAAAAAAGGCTTAAATGGCAAGTATATGAGGCATCTGGCGGTTGGTACTGGTGCTGGTATTGCTTCCTCCGGTCTTTTCTTTGTATTGTCCAATCTTATTGTTTGGCTCGACCCGTGGGGCTGGAAGATGTACACCATGGACTGGTCTGGCTTTGTTCAGTGCTACGTCATGGCGATTCCTTTTGCAGTACCTACTTTTGTATCTACTTTATTGTTTGTACCTATATTCATGGTATTGTACCGGTTCGGGTATAATAAACTCAAAAAAGAAAATATAACTACTCAACGGGTATAGTTTAGTTTATGTCATGAGGACACACTATGCTGTACTGGGTACCTTGATAGCTCTTATTCTATCGGGGGGTCTTGCTGTTGTTTGGTATTTTTTATGTAAAAAGGAAAATAAGTGAACTACGATTTTGAGCAGGTGGTGACAAAAAACGGGGACGGTGGCAAATCAACCAACTATGACGGTATTTCCTTTAGAAAGGATGACTTTCTTTTTGAAGTCCTTGGAGACTTGGATGAGCTATCAAGCTGGATAGGTAGAATAAAGCACTACCGGTATTCGTATTGTACCAGAAATATCTTTGAAGATATTCAAATGAAACTTCAACATGGTGGTTCTCTTGTTGCTACAGAACCCAACCTCTCTGCTTACGGGGATATACGTTCTGAGACATACCAGAAACTTTATCAGATATCTCAGAAAGATATAGATGTGCTGGAGTCTTTAATAAAGAAGCACGTAGACTCCAAGGTAGAAATTGTCAATGGTTTTGTTCTTCCCGGTGACAATGATAAATCAGCAGATGTAGATATTGCAAGGACAGTATGCCGTAGGACTGAAAGACAGCTTGTCAGGTACATGGGTGTAAACTCAGACCGTTTAGATGGTAAGAGCCGTTTTGACCTTAAATGGTTGAGTATCTATTTAAATAGGCTCAGTGATTTTCTTTTTATTTTAGCACGAAGCTTGGAACAATAGAGGTAAAGTATGTCAGGATTAACTATAATAGATTTTTATGCAGAATGGTGTGCTCCCTGTAAAGCTATGAAACCGGTTATACAAAAGATGAAAGTTATGCACCCCGAAGTTAAAATCGAAGAAGTTGATTCTGATGATAACACTGAACTGGTGAAACAGTATGAAGTTTCTTCTCTTCCTACCTATGTGTTTATAAAAGATGGGGAAGTGGTTCACATAGTAACTGGAGCTATGTCTTCAAAGATTTTAGAAGATTTAATTATTAAGTATAATGGAGTAGCAGTATGAGTAATCAAGACCAACTAGCCAGAGACATTTTATCTGATGTCACGATTTTCATGAAGTATTCAAAGTACCGTGATGACCTTGGTAGAAGGGAAACATGGGACGAGCTTGTTGACAGGAATGTTGCAATGCACGTTAAGAAGTACCCCATGCTAGAAAAGGAAATATATCAGGTCTATGATGACTATGTAAGGACAAAGAAGGTTCTTCCTTCTATGCGTAGCCTTCAGTTTGCTGGACCTGCAATTGATAAAAATCCCGCTAGGATTTACAACTGTTCATTTTTACCAGTTGAGCATCTTGATGCTTTTGGTGAGACCATGTTTCTTTTGTTGGGTGGTACTGGTGTAGGCGTAAGTGTTCAACAGCATCATGTTGCAAAGCTTCCTCCATTGCTTGGTCCTTCTAAGCTAGAGGGCAAGGAAAGACCAAGACGCTACCTTGTAGGAGATTCTATTGAAGGTTGGGCAGATGCAATAAAAGTTTTGATTGAATCTTTTTTTAAAGGCAAAAAACCCGTGTTGTTTGACTTTAGTGATGTTCGCCCAAAAGGACACAGGCTTGTTACAGCAGGTGGAAAAGCTCCCGGTGCTGGTCCTCTACGTGAATCCCTTGTACAGATTATCAACATTCTTGAAAGAGCTATTTCAGAGCGTGGCAGGGGCACCTTCCTTCGCCCTATTGAAGCGCATGACATGATTTGCCATATTGCTGATTCTGTATTAGCTGGTGGTATTCGTAGGTCTGCTTTGATTTCTCTTTTTAGCTTTGACGATGCTGACATGCTTTCTTGTAAGTTTGGAAACTGGTGGGAATCTAATCCTCAACGTGGTCGTGCAAATAACTCTGTAGTTCTAGATAGAAGCAGAATACAAGAAGAAGAATTTTTTCAACTTTGGAATAAAGTAAAAGCTTCAGGTTCTGGAGAACCCGGTTTTTATTTTACTAATGACCCCGATTGGGGTACGAACCCATGTTGCCTTGCTGGGGATAGTCTAATTTCTCAAGGGTCAAAACTAATACCTCTGGCTTCCTTAGCGGATGGTAAGGTTCATGATTTAATGAACTGGAGAGGTGAGATGGTGAAAGGGACAGTCTGGAAAACAGGAGCTAAACAGCTATATAAAATTTCATACACCTTTACCAACAGTGATGTAGTTATGAATTTGAGGGCTACTGAAGACCATAAGTTTATGACATTTTCGGGAGATACCAAGACTACCCTTGAGCTTACAGGGGAAACTCTAATGTCCTTTATCAAGGAACCTGTGACAGTGGTTTCTATTGAGAAAGATTCTATTGAAGATGTGTATGACTTTAATCTTTCGGATGATACCCACTGGGGTGTGGTGGGCGGTCTAGTTGTCCACAACTGTGAAATTGCTTTACGACCTTACCAAATGTGTAACCTTTGTGAGGTTAATGCTTCTGACGTAACCTCTCAAGAAGATTTAGAAAACAGAGTTCGTGCTGGTGCTTTTATTGGTACTCTTCAGGCAGGTTTTACTGAGTTTCATTATTTGAGAGACATCTGGAGAAAGACCGTAGAGAAGGAAGCACTTCTGGGCGTATCTATGACTGGTATTGGTTCTGGTGCAGTAATGAACCTTGACCTTAATAAGGCTGGTGATGTAGTCAAGAAAGAGAATGCCAGAGTAGCTGGAATTATTGGTATCAACCCCGCCGCTAGGACAACTGCCGTAAAGCCAGCAGGAACTACTTCCCTTGTATTAGGGAGTTCCAGTGGTATTCACGCTTGGCATAATGACTATTACGTTCGTCGTGTTCGTGTAGGTAAGAATGAGGCTATCTATAGCTACCTTAAAGACAATCATCCACAGCTTATTGAGGATGATTATTTCCGACCTCAAGATACCTCTATCATTTGTATTCCTCAGAAAGCTCCTGAAGGTTCTATGGTAAGAACAGAAAGTCCTTTAACCATACTGGAGCGTGTAAAGAAGTTCTCTGTAGAGTGGGTTGCTTCTGGTCATTCAAAGGGAAGGAATAGGCATAACGTAAGTTGTACTATATCTATTAAAGAAGATGAATGGGGTGATGTGGGTAAGTGGATGTGGCTTAATAGGGACTATTACAGTGGAATTTCTGTACTTCCATATGATAACGGGACTTATGTACAGGCACCTTTTACAGATTGTACGAAAGAGGAGTATGAAGGTTTGTTGCCACATCTTTCTGCAATTGATTTGACTAAGGTAATAGAAACTGAAGATTCTACAGATTTACAAGGTGAGATAGCATGTGCCGGGGGTGCCTGCAATTTTTAACTACTAATTCTTCATACCACTTGTTCGGAGGTGCTCTATGAATAGTTGTGAAAATTGTGAATGCGGAGGTTGCCAAGACTGCCAGTGTGGCGGTAAAGGCACCAAGTAAAAATAACCCCCTATTGACCCACAGTAGGGGGTTTCTTATTTAAAGGTTGAAAAAACAGGCACCCATTCATTATTGGATTTAGTGTACATTTTGAAACTAGAAAGGGGAACAGAGAAAAAGTCTTCGTTTTTCATATTTACAGTATTTTTTTGAACTACAGGTGAAGACTTTATGGTGTGCATAGAGCACATGATTAAAGTATCATGTAGATTATTTATCATAATAAACATAGCAGAATCACTATCTTTTTTTCTTTCTGCCACATGTACTGAATCACCGCAACGATAATTCCATTTAGAGGTTGTGTTCCAGAAAGTTTTGACTTCCACCTCTACTGGTAAGTCTGTACCATTAAAAGATGCAATAAAATCGTAAGATTTATATTTTTCGGTAAGAGGAACTCTAGATTCTAGACCTTGAGATAATAGAAATTGTTGTGCTGTGGCTATAGCTTTTTGATTATGTTCATCGTAAGATGACCGTATAAAATTTCTATTCATTCAAAGATTATATCATATATATGATAAAAAATCTAGCATCGAGGTTTACCTCCAGAAAGTATCGTATCTATATACTTACTGGAGGTAAACTACCATCACAGGGGCTTTCCATCTGTACCGAAACCCCACTGAGATAAGTCAAGTGGTTCCAAACGTGGAAGGTCATGAATACCGTGTTGATGGTTTAAAGCCTCTACTTCCTCTTGAGAAAGAACACGCACAACCTTCATCTCTCCCGAGATTAGCCACTGCCCTGTCATATTGGGGTTTGTTTTATAGCGGTAGAACCCACCCTTAGGAAGCTGGTCTGTAATGTGGGCAGTACGTGCTACAGGCATTCCATTTTTTCCTATGGTAGCCCTCTTGTTAGCTATATCCTGCCAGTCTACGTCTGCTGGTACTTGAATCTCTGCCCATAGGTAGTCTGGGTTTCGATGGGTAGGTTTTACATCATTTTTATTACCTGCTCCCTTCAATCCTATGTGTGTCGCTACGGGGATATCACCGCTGTGCCAACCGGGGCGATATGCCAAAGCACCAAGTTTAGATTTTATTTTTCCTGAAGCAGGGTCAGGAGGAATCAATTCAGCATCTACCCAAGTATCAAAAGGAACAGGTGTATTGGAATCAACAAAAAGAGAAAAAAGCTTACCGGGGTATTTTTTGTTGACCCTAAAAAGCTTGTACGCCCTTTCTACTTTGGAGGGGGTATAAGCTTCTTCATATCTTGTCCTATAAAGGGGACCTAGGATTGTTGAAAGTTCCATGGACAATTAGTACTGTTTTATGCATAATAGATATATGCAGTCATCGTGGGAATATGGATTTAAGATAGCCAGACGTGCCAGCCTCATGGCTATAGCCCCACGAAAGAACTATCAGATGGGCTCTGCCCTTATCAACGGAAAAAATGTAGTATCTACTGGGTATAACATTTATGGAAAAACACACCCCGAATACACAGACAAAGAAGACGATACTCTTTTAGATTTTTGCAGAAACATACATGCGGAGATGATGGCACTTGCCAAGAGGCGACACCATAGTATAAACAACCTTACCATGTACACCTACCGTGAGCTTGCTGATGGTACCCCCGCTGAATCTACGCCCTGCCTGATATGCAGAAAAGTTATGAAGCAGTTTGGAGTGAAAAGGATAAGGTACATAGACCAAGAAGGTGGTTTTATGGAAGAGAAGCTCTAAGGGAATGACTAATTAACCATGCTTGCATACAGCTTTGACCCAGCTACAGACAGTATCACAGCAATGAAGCCCTCTGAAGAAACAAGAACAACACTTATAGCTGGAAAATGTTATGTTTTGTTAAATGGTTCTTCCCTTAGTGTTCGTGGTACTTCAAAAGTAGGTTTGGCTAAAGCGTTAGACACATTATTTAACAAGTCCCAGATAGTGGATAGTGAGCAGAATATTATGATAACCGTGGTTGTCATCAATCCCAGCCTTCACCCCATTTTAACTATAAAAGCTATGAGCCTTGGAACAGCGGTGTTTTCCCTTATTAAGGATAAGCCCTTTGAAATAAAAAACATGTCAAAACCGTTGCAGGGTCTTTTGCACGACAAGCATAAAATCATATCTGGTATGGTTAAAGAAAAAGAACGGGTAAGGCACCCCTCAAAAAGGTTTCCTAAAAAGGATAAGGCTAATGTTTGACTCCATATACAACTCCATATCAAAAGATATGAGCATTCTTCACAAGTCTTTACTTGTTGAAGGTTTGGGTGATGAGCAAAGAATCTCTGACCTTAAAGACTGGTTAAAAATACAGGCTGATATGGTTATTGAACTTATTTATCCCGCCAGCCTTAATGACAATATACCTTTATTTATGGAGTTTGGAGCATGGTTTCATAAATGGGTAAATGACCACGATGATAAGCCAACCATGGATGATGCCCGTGAATGGTATGCCTCTAGTTCTAAACCTACTACTAAACTGGAAGGAACACTTAAAAAGCTAAATTGGTCGTAATTTACACAAATCACTAAATGGTCTGAGGTATAGACCACATGAGTGACGCTTTTATTGATTTGGATACACAACCGGTTGCCAAGAAGGTTCCTAAGTCATCAGGAATTACTGTGACTCAAACTACCAAGATTCCTTCTGGCTATCTACCCATGGAACTATCAACCAACGGACATTTCGGTGTTCCCAAGCTGTTCCATATTCGAAACTTTACCACCAGTGAGCTTCTAGAGATTTCTTTGTTTCAGACAGAAGCCCTACCCGAAAAGATTATCTCTATTCTTGGGGATATGATTTATGAGAAGTCAGATGTCTCACAGTGGCCTGAGAAGGTTATTGTTGAGCTAATGATAAAAATCTACGCCAACTTCTTTGGTTCAACCCTTACGGACGTGGACTTTCCTTGGAATGATGAAGACGTAGACTGGATGATTTCACATGAGCAGGAAGAGCGTGTGAAAGACCTTAAGTCTGGAAAGTTTATTCCCAAGACAGACATTATGCTTTCCAATATATCTACCATTGACCTTGGTGATGATGTTAAAGATAAAATTGTCATAACAAAAAAAGGGGATGACGGCATTAACCTTAAGTTTTTGTCTTTCCCACGCTACGGCGACAGCCTACTTCTAAGAAAATATGTAAAGGAAAAGTTTTCAGAATCTGACAGGCAGTTCAACCGCATCAAACAGCAATGGGAAATCCTACAGAAGTATATGGATGAGTCCCGTGACCTTAACACCCTTGAGCCTATTGATGATAATGAATACGAAGACTGGCAAAGGAACGAACTAGAAAAGGCTATATGGATGACCAAGGCTTCCCTTGCTATGTACCTTGTAGAGTTTGAAGGGGAAGATTGTTCAAACCGAAGCCTGAGTGACAGGATAAAGTTTCTGGATAGTCCTAAAATCAGCGGTAACCTATATAAGAAACTTCAAAGCCACTTCAATAAGGTAGACTTTGGAATTGACCCTATGGTCCCTGTTACTAACCCTATTACTAAGGAAGTATCCAAAAGGGCCTTTACGTTTCGACTCTTGGATATTGTTCAAACCATACTCAAATTCGAGCCTGATGAATATGATATTCAGTATGACGACTAGGTCGGCTAACTCTATACCAGACCTTCTTCAGCTTCCAATACATATTTTCCGTGGGCAGTTTGACCTGCTTAGGAAATCCTTGGAACAAAAACATTCTGACCCTTCCGGTGGGGTTCACATTTCATGACTAATTGGTGAAGCGGGAGACCCATGCCTTCACCTACCAGATTGTTATCAGACCCCTCAAATCCATTTGGTCCACTCTCTGATGATACTATCAGGGAGGGGCTAAATGATTTTGTCACCCGCCTAAACTCTCTGCCTCAAGACATGCAAAACCTCTTGCTATCATTCAATAATGTAAAAAGTCTGATAGAGCTTGGAAAAAAGAAAGAGGATAAGAACACAAAGACTAAAACAGAGAAGGACGAGTTTCTTTCTAAAAAAGAAAAGAAGGAAGTTCTTAAGCAGGAAAGATATATTTCCATGCTTGAGCAGATGCTTGAACTCAAACGGGAAGAAATAGAGTACCGTAAAAATAATCAGGATTTTATTAATGAAGCCTTATCCCGTGCCCTATCACCTGAAACAATTGAAAAGGGACAGGACATTTCGAAAACATATGAAAAACAACAAAAACAAAATCTAGGTGCAAACTTTGGCGGTGCTTTAGGGGAGAACCTTGTTTCGGGTAGCGGTCTTCTTAGCCTTGGAAACATGCTTGTAAAAACCTTTAGCAGAGGTAAATTCGGATTCTCAGACCCCGAAAGTATAGGTAGCTCTACCTATCAAATGAAGTACAACCAGAAGAATATATACTCAAACGCCAAGAAACAATTTAGTGATTTATCTGAGAATACATTTGCAGGTGATGATAGCATTTCTGGCTTAAAGGGAGAGATTGCTAAGTCAAAACGTAGTCTCTCAAAGTTCAGACAGAAGGCTATCAAGGGTAAATCTCGTTCCGATGAAAAGCCAAGTTCAGTTGACCCAAAGACCTACGATACAGATGCAGACCGCACACAGGCACTTATTGTGGCACTTGCCAGACTCCAAATTGGTATGGAGGATGCTGAGGACGAACTTACTCTCGATGGATATGATAATTTAGGTGATGGCTGGAATAGAATAAGAAATCGAAGACTTAAGTTTAATGAAACTTTCAAAAACCATCAGAAAGCACTTCAAGATTTAGATGAGTCAAGAGAACGTCTAAAAAAGGCAAAGGAAAAGACTAGTATAGCTCAAGAAGAATTTGACGAAGCAAAACGAAAACTAGACAAAGCAAACAGAACTGGCACCGATGAAGAAAAGCTAAAAGCTAACGAGGAGATGCTAGAAAAAGAAAGAAATCTTAAGGAAGCAAAAGAAGCTGAGCTTAAAGCAGAAAGAGACTTAAACGCAAAAAGACAGGGAGTTATTGACGCTGGAAAAGAACATGCAGAAAATGTTCCTACAGAAGAAGCAGAGAATATAAGAAATAATGAAAAAGCTTTTAATGAAGAAATAGAAAAGTCTAAAACTAAAATTTCTCAACTAGAAAATGAAATCAGGGAGCACAACGCCAATCTAGACACTCATGCTAAAAATATAGAAAAACTTAGGAATGATATCAAGAAACCTAAGACTGTTACTCCTAAACCTGCAACAACCGACCCAGTTACTGAAACCAAAAAACCAGTTAAGCCTGTTAAGGATAGAAATGGTAAAGAGTGGCCAACCCAAGCAGAGGCAGACTCTTCTAACACAAAAATTAATAAAACGAAAAAAACAGATTTAAACGGAAAAGTATACAATACTGAGGCAGAAGCAAATAGAGCTAATGAGAATATTAGAAATGCAGAACAAAGACGTATATCGGAACTAAAAAGGAATGAAGCTGAAAACCTTGCTAGGCAACGTGCTACTCTTTCTTATGAACATGAAAGAATTAAATTTGATATAGACCATCTTCCAGAAGGAACTCCCGAAGAAGTTAAAAGAAGTTATTTTGCAAAAAGTTTTGATGAAGCGGATAAATTTTTAAAAGAGGTCGGAAGGGGAATTAAATCAGTTTCAAAACTAGCTTTTGGTCCTTTGATGGGCGCAATTACTATTTATTTTGAATATAAAAGATACGAAGAACACATGAAAGAACAGGAAGCAGTTAAAGAGTTTAAAGAAACTCTTATCAAAACTGGAAGCTTTGAAAAATTTACTTCTGCTATGATATCAGCGGGTATAGACCCACAGTTTTTGTTTCCAAAAGACCTAGAAATATCCCTGATTGTAAAAGAAAAGGACCTTTCTTTATTTGAAATAATAGGAAATACGGTTTCTGGATTAATTAATCAAGGAGCAAATGCATTATTTAACACTGGACAAACTTCAGGAAACCTATACAAGGTAATGTCTATTTTAAAAGAAACAGTAGGTGATAACGAAGAAGACATGGCTCTTGCCCGAAGTAATAGTAGTTTTGACCCTTTTGAAATAATTACTATGGGTTTGGCTAGATTTGATAGGTCTTCTATTGATAAAAAGTTTGCTAGTTTATTGTATAATAAATACAAAAAATTAGCTCCTAATAACACTGCATTATTAAAAGACCTTCTTAATAGAGACCTTAAAAGAGACCATCCTCAATATGAATACTGGGTTAGGTGGGAACCTTCCTTTAGTACTTTACTTTGGCAACCATTAGGAAAAAAGCTAATATCTGGAAATATGGGAATACCAATAGATAAAGATGATAAAGAATTATTAAGCCTCTTAGACAAACATCAGAAAAAATCGTATATCTATAGAATTAATAAAGCTGTATATGTAGACCCTAGCAATATAGAAATATTAAAAGAACGTGATAAACAAATGAGGGAAGGAAATATTATTCCTGAAACTACAACAGATGTTGAACTATTGTACCCCCTGTTATCTGGTACTAATATAAGAAATATATATGATATACTATCAGTAAAGAGCACTAATGATTCAAAGATACAATTTGATTTAACTCCAGAATCACTTCTTTTCCACCAAGGTGGTCGTACCCCTAACGTACCTGTAACCCTGCAAGCAGGAGAAATATTCTTTACCCCAGCCGAAGGAAAAGACCTAGTAGACAAGCTTGAGCAGTGGAGGGAAGTCCGAGTTGGACTAATTAAGCTCAAGAACGAACACTCCTCTGCTCTTAGAGAGGTCAAGGAAAAGAAGGGTAGACTAGCCTCATGAGTGATATAAACGCACCTAAACCTGACCTCAACCAACTTCTCACCGACCTGATAAACCGCCTATCTTCCCTTCCTGAAGATATAACTAAACTTGTTACAACAGTTCAAGGTATAGGTAATCTTCTAACGAGACAACAAGAAGACTCTGATTCTAGAGAAAGAAGGAACAAGGACAAGGAAGACTTATATACTCAGGCAGAAAAGGCAAAGATAGAAAAAGAAACACGTAAAATAAACATGGTTGAAAGCCTTCTTGAGTTGCAAAAAGAACAGATAGAACTTCTTAAAAATCAACCCGATGCGTTTCAAAGACTACTTGACCAAGCCACCTCAAAAGAAGCACGTAAAGAGGGACAAGGCATAGCCCAAGACTACGAAAGAGGTCAGAGACAAAATCTAGGCGCAAACTTTCGTGGTGCTTTAGCGGAGAACCTAGTAGAAGGAAGTGGTTTGCTTAGTTTAGGAAACCTTATTCTTAAATCCATTAGCGGTGGAAAATTAGGAACATCAGGTTCTGAAAGCCCCGGCTCAACTACCAGCCAAATGAAAAACAACCAACGAATGCTGAATAAGAATGCTCGTGCTAGGTTTGGTGACCTTTCTGAAAGAACCAACGCCTACGCTTTACCCAATGAAGAAAGAGAAAGCTATCTTGCTAACCTAGAGAGAAAAAAATCCCTCAGGCTTAGCCGTAACAAAATGCAACAGGATGCACTTTCTCGACCGGGAAGGCGTGGACCTAGAAGAAAAGTTAACGATGCCATTATAACTAAAGACGGTCAAGTAATAGAAACAGATGAAGAAGACAATATTTTTGCAACTAAGAGCCCTATAGGGGGTGGACAGGGTAAACCAACCAGCCTTGACCCTACTATAATGGATGCCTTTGAGAACCCAGCTAATGCCCCTATTGTCGCAATTAACCTTCTTAATGATATGAACAAAAGCTTTAAGAAGTTTATGGACGGTGGAGAAAGTGATGCAAGTGGTCAGCCTATGGGGGGTCCATTAAGCTTCTTATCTGGTGCCGGTGGTAAAATGTCAAGGCTGGCTAAAAAAGTTCTTATAGGTGCGGCTGTCGCAGCGGCTGTTATTGGAATAGGTGTGTTTATTTACGAAAGTATTTTTGGTAAAAAGCCTGAGAACCAATCTTCCCCTGCAAGCAGTACTCAAGGTACTACCCCATCCGGTAATGTGGCTCGAAGTACATCGGGGTCACCGGGAGTAGATGCATTAAGTGGTTCGGTTAATACTTACGGTAACCAATCTGGTATCACTAAAAATTCTGTAGGTACTTCTTACGGTAGCTCTAACCTTCCTTCTCTTTCATCATTAAATGATATATCTCAACACCAAGGTGGAGTTACTCCCTACAGTAGTGGCTCAACCTACCATCAGGGTGGTAACACCAGCTACAGTAGTGGCTCAACCTACCATCAGGGTGGTAACACCAGCTACAATCTTAATAACTCTCCCTACTACCACGCAGGAACAGACTCAAGCTCTATGGGTGTTAATTTCCCTGAAGGTATGTATGAAGGCGACCCCGGTATAGTTAGAAGCGTGGGTGGGGATGTCGGTGGTCAAATAGGTACAGACCAAAAAAGGTCTATTCCCGGTGGGTCAAGTGTAGCCTCTAAATCAGAAGTAAAGAACCTATCTGACCTTTTAGAAAAAATTGTAAACGATGGAAGAGAACTAATTCAGGTGACAAGGCTGAATGTTGAGGAGACAAAGAAATTGGGAGAAAGAGATGACAGCCCCGTTCCTATTGCTCCTAGAAATAATCAAATAAGGGCAAGTCAATAATGGCTGAAAAAATTCTAATGTCATTACCCGGACCTGCAATAAGACTCACTAGGAAAAAGTGGGAGTCGGGTGAGGTGGCTTATGCGTGGGTTTTACCTATGACAGAAGAGGTTGTTATATCAGCCTCTCAACAAATATATCGTCCACTAGAAGAACTGGTTAACTATATATCTAAAACAGCTAATTCTCTTCTTGCTGGCGGAAAAGAGTTGGCTACCATTGCTGAAATACCTACGGAAATAACTAAAGTCTTAGGAATTCAACTTGTCAATAAAGGTTTTTATGCCAATGCGTGGAGAGGTTCAAATCCCGGTTCTTTGTCAGTTACGGTTAAGATTTATCGTGGTATGGATAAAAATGATTGGGACCCAAAAACATCAGTATATGATATCTCCAATAGAATAATGGCAGAAACCCTTCCAGATCAAAAAGGAATTCTGTTAGCACCTATGCCAAACGGTCTTGGTATTTTTTCGGCATATGTACAAACGTATTTTGCGGGAGATAACGCAGTCAATTCAGGTGGAACAAATTACACTAAAACGGTACTTGATAAAGCAGAATCTGTTACTAAAGGTACATCAGCTTTAACATCTTCAGCAAATAATAAAATGGCTGGTATTGCAACAGATAACAGTGATAAATATTCAAATACATGGTATGTAGAACTTGGATATTTTAATGGTAACCAAACTTTTACTCAATATCACCAGCTTCCAGATTGCATAGTGGAATCTTCCACCATAAAATGGGGTAAATCGGTAGGAAGGTCTATCGGCTCTACTACGTTTTACCCTGTTGATGCCACTATAACTTTGTCCATGAAGATGGAAAACATTCCTGTCAAGGGAGACTTTGTAGCATCATGAGTGTACCATCTATCTATTCTAATATGAGCAATTCTTTGACTACAGACGGCGTTACAAATGAAATTTACCCTGATGTTCTTTCGGTAAGCTATACGAATGTCACACTCTATACTCCCCCTTTTACTTATGAACCAGACTCAACATGGACAAATGCACCGTGGATTATCATGGACAAGCTTGTAGGTGGTGCTAGTAGGCAGGATATCGTTCTCATGCTAAACAGCGTACCTCACATGAGCCTTATTGAAGGTATTGCTGATGCTCTTACTATACCGGTACTCAATGACCTGAATATTATAAACAGCCCGTTATCCAACAAGCAGGTAAGCTAGGCATGGCAACCAACCTCAGTGCTACTGTTAACTGGACAGCCACTATTTTAGGTGAAGACCGGTTCCCTAACATTCCTATAGAAAACCCTGCCCAGATGACCAACCATTTGGAGATAACCACAAGCATTCACAGCCTGTTTGTTACGGGTATATGGAATATGCGTGTTCTATCTTCTTATGGTCAATTTCTTTCACAAAACATCTTTTCTGTAGGAACTAAAATAAGATTTGTATTTTCTCCAGAAGGAAGCACTATCGCTACAGAGGTCATACTGAGAATACTATCCATCAATAACTTAGGTGGTGGTGGAAAGTATGAGGGTATGCAGTATGATATATCCTTAGTCAGCCCATGGTACTTTGACCAGATAGTAGTATCAAGAGCCTACAGTGGAACCGCCTCTGACATTATTACTCAGATTGTAAATGAAGAGCTTTCCGATAGCTTTACATCAGTAAATATAGAAAAGTCAATAGACAATAGTTTTTTAGCTAAGTACCGCACCTTTCAGTCACCGTCCCGTTTTTTTGATGACAACCTTATACACAAAGCACGAGGGGATAAAGATACAGCTATGTTTCTTTATACAACCTTAAAAAATGAATTAAGGTTGTTCAGCTTCAATAGCATGGCAGGTGCGAAGAGATATATTTCAGCAGAAAAAACATCACCCCTGCTTTCTAAATTTTCCTCTGACATGAACGACCCTGAAAAAGGTAAGCTTTTCTTTATGCATTTTTCACTGATGTTAAACCTTAACGAATCAGAGAACCATGCTTTATGGGCACTTACCAACCCAGCCATGACCTTTATGGTACGTTCAGACTCCTCCCTAAAAGATGCCTCGTCCTTTCCGCAGATGCTATCCCTGACAAACAATATACCTAACCCATTTGTTTATGTGTCTTCCACAAAGTTCAAAGGTACATCCTCCTACAACAAACACTACGTTGATGATAGTATGAGAGCCTACGACACTATTTATTCTGATACTGTTCAGAAGTATACCCGTGACCTTATGAAAGAACAAAAAATGATTGTTTCTGGTTTTGCCAACTTTGATATAGAGGCTGGCTATTTATGCGATGTTCTTGTAGAGAGCCCTTTAACAGGTACTCCCGACTCAATATCACAAACTTTCATGATAGAACGGGTTTCTTATACAATAACAGCTAATCGTGCTCAAAGTTTCTTATACATGGGAACACCAGCATTCCATTACAAAGAAGCTTCTAGAGTTAGCCAACTATACACAAGAAGTTGAGAGCGACTAATTAACAGTCGGGGAGACAATATCTATGCCTATGCCACTTGACCCTAACCAGCTACGCCAAATTTCTCCTGACCTCATGAACAAGGTAGTTGGCAGTCTAACTGGAAATGATACCGCTCTAGATACAGCAACAAAAACAATTCAAACCTTAAGCCAGCAGTTGAAAAAACCAGTACCCACAGACGGAGAGCTTACCGCTCAGGCTTTAAGCCTTCTTGGTCCACAAAACACTGACCCCACTAAACCCCCAGTAGGAATCACTGGTACACGACAACTAACCCCACCCTCTGCATCATACCCCATGACACAGGGATATAACAAAAGGAAAAGCATGAGCAAGTACATCACTATTGAAGAAGCCATTTCCATGGAGTTTGAACAGGAGCCTGTAATGGACTCCCGAAAGAAAGCGGATGATGACCGTAGCTTCGGTCTTCCCCCCTATGAGTTTGCCAAGAAAGCATGTAAAGACCTAAGAGCCAGCGGTATGTCAGACGATAATATCGTTCACTCTCTTGTAAACCGTATCAGGATTTCTCAGGAAGATGCTATTGCTATTGTTATGGGTAGAGACCCTGTACAAATTCTCAAGAAGGGACATGCCCCCCAAGACCAGCTTGCAGTACCCTACAAGCCTAGTGTGGTTAGCCCATACCTTCCTGAGGGAACAGCCCCTGTTAAGGAACTGTTTGATTCAAGCGCAGTTATTAACCAAGTACCAGCAGGTAAGGGTAGCATGGGGAAAAAAGGTAGCGAGTTAAATGACGAGGCTAGGGAAAGCTTTGAGGCTATGTTTAAAAGACCTAAGTCTCGTCGTCTCTAAGCTGGTTTCTTACCTTTTGTACAGCTACCATCACACTGCTTGAATAGTAGAATGAGTGAATAGCTTTTCTAAAAAACTGGTGGTACCAATAGTTCCATATAATGGAACCAACTTCCTCATTCAGTTCAAGTTCCTCTAGTTTTACATTAGTAAAGTCAAGTGCCATTTGGCGAATCTGCTCACATTTATATGAGAACTCCGTATACTCCATAAGCTGGTAACCAAGGTAATCGGGGTCACTTCTGATAAACTCCTCGTCAATAGCAACCTGAGCTTGGTATTCTTTGAGGTTAGGAACATTATCAGTTGTCAATCCATATCCCCTTAAAACTCTTCTTGGAAGCAACCCGTATGACACCATTAACCTTGTCACCAACAATAAGGGTTACTCCTTCCTTCTCAGTGAAGAGAAGGGAGGCAGACTGCTTGGCACCACGTTCAGTTGTGGAGTTAGTGGAATACCAGTTCTTGTCTTCGCTTGTTGTAACAAAAAAGTTGCTTGTCATGTTATCTCCTCTACACCTAATAGGTAAAGAAAACATGGCTAAGTTTCAACCCCCTAAAAGAAGAAACCTTTACTCACCAGTGCCTCCAATTAGACGTAATATCGCATCCAATACACTCTCCAGTGGTACGTACTCCACAGCTTGAGACTCGCCACTCTTGCTCATCTTGGAGGCAATCATGGGCATGTAGCCGTCAAGCAACACTTCACGTAATGATTCCCTGTCTGTAAACTTGCTTATTTTAATGTATTCAGAATACATATCTGTTTGGTCAGAGTGCCAGTCTCCATACCAAGTACCATCACTCATCTTTACTTTTGCAACTGCCCAAATGCGTTCTGGTAATTCATTCATGGGTTTGTTCCTTTTGGTCAGGGTG
>Ga0209084_1000498_pt1 | contig 36934 bp, 57 predicted proteins | sample C_130820_MF_Meta_FD_187309 | JGI IMG/M metagenome (GOLD analysis project Ga0209084, IMG submission 187309) | Freshwater microbial communities from Lake Croche, Canada to study carbon cycling - C_130820_MF_MetaG (SPAdes) (version 2) | ecosystem: Environmental > Aquatic > Freshwater > Lake... | reverse complement strand
TTGTACCCTGGCAACGCTACGGCGTTTGAGGGCACACCTGAAGACAAGCAATTAAAAGCGTTTTACGGCAAACCCATCAAGTCCCGCGAGTCTGACCGCCCAAAAGTGCGGTATTGCAAGATCAACGGCTACGAAATCCTTGAGCAACGCGAGTGGGCAGGTAAATATATCCCCGTTATTCGCATTGTTGGCAATGAATTTGAGGTGGATGGCCGCTTGTACGTGTCTGGTTTGGTCCGAAATGCCAAAGATGCCCAGCGCATGTACAACTATTGGGTGTCCCAAGAAGCTGAAATGCTGGCTTTGGCGCCAAAAGCGCCATTTATTGGTTATGGCGGCCAGTTTGAGGGCTACGAAGACAAGTGGAAGACCGCTAACACCAACAATTGGCCCTATTTGGAGGTCAATCCAGACGTTACAGACGGTCAAGGCACTGTTATGCCACTGCCACAGCGTGCCCAGCCTCCAATGGCCTCTAGCGGCCTCCTACAAGCCAAATCTGGCGCTGCTGAAGACATTAAGTCCACCACTGGCCAATATAACGCCAGTTTGGGCATGGGCAGCAATGAGCGCAGCGGCAAAGCCATCCTTGCGCGTCAGCGTGAGGGCGATGTAGGTACTTACCACTATGGCGATAACTTAGCCCGTGGCGTGCGTCATGTAGCCCGTCAACTGGTGGACTTGATCCCTAAGATTTACGACACCCAGCGCATCGCCCGAATCATTGGTGAAGATGGCGACACCAAGATGGTCAAGATTAACCCCGAGCAGCCCGAGCCGGTCAACAAGATTGTGGACCAAAACGGGATTGTGCTTGAGAAAATCTACAATCCTGGCGTTGGCAAGTACGATGTCGTTGCGACCACCGGCCCAGGCTACGCGACCAAACGTCAAGAGGCTCTTGAGGCAATGGCACAACTGTTGCAAGGCAATCCTCAATTGTGGGCTGTGGCCGGTGACCTGTTTGTCAAGAACATGGATTGGCCAGGCGCACAAGAGATGGCCAAACGGTTTGCCAAGACCATTGATCCTAAGTTGATGAACGACAGCGATGAGAACCCAGCGTTGCAGGCCGCGCAGCAACAGATGCAAGCGATGGGTCAAGAGATGGAGCAAATGCACCAGATGCTGATGCACGTTAACCAGTCGGTTGAAGTGCAAGACACAAAACGCAAGGACTTTGAAGCGCAGGTTAAGGCATACGAAGCTGAGACTAAACGGTTGGCGCAAGTGCAGGCTTCTATGTCGCCAGAGCAAATTCAGGACATCGTAATGGGCACGGTTCACGGTATGATCACCTCTGGTGATCTGATTGGCGAAATGCCAGGCCGTGATGTTGATGTCGGCGCTGAGATGCCGCAAGAAGGTATGGAACAACAACCACAGCAAATGGGAATGCCACAATGAAAGCAAACGAATTTTTAGGTTTGTTGTTTCTTGCAAGAGATGTGGCGCACAGCGTTCACTTGAACACCCGCAGCTTTTCTAAGCACACGGCGCTAAACATTTTTTACGACCGCATCATTGATGCAGCGGATGATTTTGCTGAAAGCTATCAAGGCCGTCACGGTTTGATTGGCCCCATCACATTGCACTCGGCCAAGAAAACATCTAACATCATTGAATTCTTGGAAGACTCGCTCAAGCAGATCGAAGACGCCAGATATGAAGTGGTTGACAAGACCGATATGTCGCTGCAACAACTGATCGACAACATCATTGAAATTTATCTGCGTACTTTGTACAAACTTCGCTTTCTCGCATAAGGACCATCATGGCAAACTATACCCAAACTGACGCAACGGCAAACATCAAGGCATCTGCTGGCAAATTGATTGGTATCATGGTCACTGCGGCCAGCGGTACACCAACCATCACGGTCTATGATTCGGCTGCAACGACTACGACCACGCCGATTTTTAAAGTGTTTACGCCAACAGCGGCGACTGCTTACAATTTTGGTGTTAATGGTATTTATGCCAACAAGGGCATTTACATTGTCATCAGTGGCACTGTTTCCGCAACCGTCTACTACGATTAAATCATGTCCAACGTCAAAATTTCCCAACTCCCTGCGGCCACCACCCCGCTGGCAGGCACGGAGGTTTTGCCTCTGGTCCAAGGCACAACGACCGCAAAGGTCACGGTTGCTCAACTGCGTGCAACTTCTGTCACGGCGGTTACCGGCACTGCGCCCGTAGTTTCTTCGGGTGGCTTGACCCCTGCCATTAGCATGGCTGCGGCCAACACTTCCACAAACGGTTATTTGACCTCGACCGATTGGAATACGTTTAACGGTAAGCAAGCTGCTGGATCGTATTTGGTAAGTGGCGGTGCTTTGGGCACCCCATCTTCGGGTACAGCTACCAACTTGACCGGCTTGCCCCTGACCACTGGCGTGACTGGCACTTTGCCCATAGCCAATGGCGGTACGGGCACAACTACGCCTGCTTTGGTGGCGGGTTCAAACGTCACGATTACGGGCACTTGGCCCAATCAAACAATTGCCTCAACCGGCGGTAGCAGCGGCGTGACTTCGTTCAGCGCAGGCACAACTGGCTTGACACCCTCTACGGCCAGCACGGGCGTTGTGACTTTGGCCGGTACGTTGGCAGTGGCCAATGGCGGTACTGGCACAACTACGCCGGCATTGGTGGCTGGCACAAACGTGTCAATTACCGGCACTTGGCCAAACCAAACAATTAACTCATCTGGTGGCGGCGGTGGCGGCATGGTTTACCCTGGCGCTGGTATTCCGTTGTCAACTGGTGCTGCTTGGGGCACTTCATACAGCACTACAGGTTCGGGCAACGTGGTGTTGTCCACTTCGCCAACATTGGTGACACCGTTGTTAGGAACACCAACCTCGGGCGTGGCAACTAACCTGACCGGCCTGCCGTTGACTACCGGCGTGACCGGAACACTGCCTGTTTTGAATGGCGGTACGGGCGTTACAACTTCAACCGGCACCGGTTCTGTTGTTCTGTCTACCTCGCCGACTTTGGTTACACCGTTGCTGGGCACACCCACTTCAGGCGTAGCCACTAACTTAACTGGCCTACCCCTGACTACGGGTGTGACGGGCACTTTAGGAATTGCTAACGGCGGCACGGGCCAAACGACTGCTGCTGCGGCAATTACGGCTTTAACTGGCGCACAAACAAGCGCGTACTATCTGCGTTCCAACGGTACAAACGCTACGCTTTCAGCACTTGCTGCGGCTGATCTGACAGGCACGGTGGCAATTGCCAGCGGCGGTACAGGTCAGACAACTGCGGCGGCTGCCATCACTGCCTTGACAGGCACTCAGACCACAGCGTATTACCTCCGATCCAACGGTACAAACTCTGTTTTAGCGGCCTTGGCTGCGGCTGATGTTACTGGCACTTTGGCGGTGGCTAACGGTGGTACAGGTGTAACAACATCCACAGGCACAGGTTCCGTTGTCTTATCGACATCGCCCACACTGGTGACGCCTCTGCTGGGTACGCCAACATCTGGTGTGGCTACCAACTTGACAGGTCTACCTTTGACCACGGGTGTTACAGGAACTCTGCCTGTTGCCAACGGCGGTACTGGGGTTACAACTTCCACGGGTTCTGGCAACACTGTATTGTCTACTTCGCCTACTTTGGTTACTCCCGTTTTGGGAACACCAACTTCAGGTAACTTAAGCAGTTGCACTGCCGATGGCACAAACGCTGTTGGTTATTTAAACATTCCAATCAACAGTCAAAGCGCAGCATATACATTAGTTTTGGCAGATGCTGGCAAGGCCATTTTGCACCCTTCAACAGATGCCAACGCTCGGACATTCACAATCCCCGCAAACGGCTCTGTAGCCTACACCATAGGCACTGCGGTGACGTTCATCAACATGACATCGCAAGTTGTGTCTATTGCCATTACAACCGATACCCTTTATCTGGGCGGCACAGGTACAACTGGCACACGTTCGCTGGCGCAGTACGGAACGGCTACGGCCATCAAAATGACCAGCACCACTTGGATCATTAACGGCTCGGGCTTGTCATGAGTGGGATTCTTCAAGCTCTTGCTGTGGCTGCATTACCGCCATCTATTTACACAATTAACTACCTAGTTGTCGCGGGTGGTGGTGGAGGTGGAAGTACAACTTTTACTGTGCCAAGTTCTGGCGGTGGTGGTGCGGGTGCGGGTGGCTACACATCAGGAACGACATCTGTAACCGCATCAGTTTCTTATACAATTTCAGTTGGCGCTGGTGGCCCTGGGGCTTCCACTACGGCAACTAATGGAACAAATGGATCATCTTCTCAATTTGGCGCTTTAACTGCGGCAGTTGGTGGTGGCGGCGGTGGTGGGAATGTTAAAAATGGCTCTGCTGGCGGTTCTGGCGGTGGAGGTGGTGGTTCTGGCTCAGCAACAACAGGCGGCGCTGGAACTTCTGGACAAGGCAACGCAGGTGGTGCAAATGAAACAGTACCTCCATACGGTTCTGGTGGCGGCGGCGGGGCAAGTCAAGTAGGCAATACAGCAGGGCAGGGTATTGGTGGGAATGGAACAGCAAATTCTATTACAGGCTCTTCTGTTACTTATGCAGGAGGTGGTGGTGGTGGTGGCTATACAAGTGCTGGCGCTTCTGGTGGCTCTGGCGGTGGTGGCTCTGGCGGTGCAACAAATCCAAGTAATGGAAATTCTGGAACCACTAATTTGGGTGGCGGTGGTGGGGGCGCAACTGGAAACGCAATTTCTGCTTCTACTAATACTGGGGGTAACGGTGGCTCTGGTGTAGTCATTATTAGCTATGCTGGCGGTCAACGTGGCATAGGGGGTACTGTCACCTCTTCTGGTGGTAACACAATCCATACATTTACAACAGGTGGGACGTATGTAGCATGAGCCACTTTGCACAAATTAACGATCAAAACATTGTTCAACAAGTGCTGGTTATTGACCAAGCTGAAATTGACACTGGCAATTGGGGCGACCCTGCAAGCTGGATTCAAACCAGCTACAACACTCATGGCGGGATTTACTACACTCCAAACAGTGACACGCTTGACTCAGATCAGTCCAAAGCCTTTCGCAAGAACTACGCTGGCATTGGTTACACTTACTTGCCTAACGGCCCTGAAGGTGAGGGTTTTGCCCCACCTCAACCGTACCCATCATGGGTAATGAATGCAACTTCGTATTTGTGGGAAGCACCAATTCCAATGCCAAGCAGCCCACCATATTATGAATGGGATGAAAGTACACTGTCTTGGGTACTTGCAGACCCACAACCATAGGATCAATCATGTCTATCAAAACTTGGACCGTAGAACAAATGCAATGCTTTCCCCAGTATGAGGGAAAGGAAAATGTCGTTTATGTGGTGAACTGGTTGCTGACCGGCACACAAGGGGACTATACTGCACATATTTACAGTACAGCAAATCTTGAGTACGCTCCAGGTTCGCCGTACACCGACTACGCATCCTTGACACCAGACCAAGTGATTGGCTGGGTCAAGAATTCGCTCGGTGAAGAAGAAGTGCGTAAATACGAAGCCAAACTTGATGAAGAACTGGCCAAGAAAGCCGCACCGCAATTGACCACAACTGGCCTGCCTTGGGTTAACCAAACGTATGTGCCAATAAAACTGTACTGATGCAGTCCATCAGGGAATCTTAGGATTCATAGAAATGACTGAAGAAGTCCAGCAAGCCCTAGCGGAAGTAGACTCCGCGCCAACCACGGATGTGACGGCCACACCTGAAGTTGCTGAAAGTACGCCGGAAGTAACCGAAGCCAAATCATTCTCGCAAGAGGAACTTGATGCAGCTATCGGCAAACGCCTTGCAAGAGAGCAACGTAAGTGGGAAAGAGAACAAGCACAGCGTCAGTCTGAACAACAGACGTTGAGAGCAGCCCCAACAGCCACCGCTGACCAGTTTGAGTCAACTGAAGCCTATGCAGACGCACTGGCTCTCCAGAAGGCAGAAGAACTGATCGCCAAGCGTGAAGCCGCCAAGCAGCACTCGCAGGTTCTTGAGAGTTATCACGATCTTGAGGAAGAAGCGCGGAGCAAATACGATGACTTTGAACAAGTCGCGTACAACCCCAAGCTACCAATCACCAACGTGATGGCAGAAACGATCCAGTCTTCGGACATTGGGCCTGAGTTAGCGTACTACCTCGGGTCAAATCCAAAAGAAGCAGATCGCATCTCACGCATGACGCCCTTGAGCCAGGCGAAGGAAATCGGACGGATCGAAGCCAAATTGGCCGCTGAACCTCCGATGAAGAAAACAACATCTGCGCCAGCGCCGATTTCGCCAGTTACCGCCCGATCCTCTGGATCACCGGCACATGACACTACGGACCCACGGTCTATCAAGACCATGACAGCCTCGCAGTGGATTGAAGCCGAAAGGTTGCGACAGCGGAAGAAGTGGGAAGCACAGAACCGCTAACTTTGACTTCTTAAAGGACTTTTGAAATGTCTAACAGTATCTTAACCATTGACATGATCACACGGAAGGCTCTCGAAATCCTCGAGAACAATCTTGTGATCACCCGCAACGTGAACCGCCAGTATGACGATTCTTTCGCTGTTGAAGGCGCAAAAATCGGTTCCACACTGCGTATCCGTTTACCTGACCGCGCTTTGGTAACTGACGGTGCCGCCCTGCAAGTTCAGGACGATAACGAACAGTTCACCACTTTGACTGTCTCCACCCAAAAGCACATCGGCGTCAACTTCACATCTGCTGAATTGACCATGCAATTGGATGACTTTGCAGAACGTGTGTTGAAGCCTCGTATCAGCCAGTTGGCCTCCAGCATTGATGCTGACGTTGCTAACTGCTTCAAGACTATCGGCAACTCGGTTGGCACTCCTGGCACTACACCTTCAACTTCTTTGGTCTTGTTGCAAGCCCAGCAGAAGCTGAACGAAAACGCCGCTGTGATGAACCCACGTTACGCCACCGTCAACCCTGCCGCTAACGCTGGTCTGGTTGAAGGCATGAAAGGTCTGTTTAATCCTACCGACACCATCAGCAAGCAGTTTAAGAACGGCATGATGGGCACTGGCGTGTTGGGTTATGACGAGATCAACATGTCTCAGTCGATTAAACAGTTCACCACTGGTTCGCGCGATGCTGCTGCATCCACAACCACCAGCGCTGCTGTGACCACTGAAGGTTCGGCTACCCTGACCTTGGCTCAAGGTTCTGTGTCTACCACCATCAAAGCTGGTGACGTTTTCACAATCGCAAGCTGCTTCTCTGTGAACCCACAAACCCGTGAAACCACTGGTTCGTTGTTCCAGTTTGTGGCCTTGGTTGACGCTACTGCTGTGTCCGGCACTTGGACTGTAACTGTTGCTCCTATGTATTCCGCTGCTCACGCATTGGCTACTATGGACACATTGCCAGCAACCAGCAAAGCTGTGACCTTCTTGGGCACTGCTTCTACTGCTTACCCACAGAACTTGGTCTACCACAAGGACGCTATCACGTTCGCCACTGCTGACCTTTTGCTCCCACAAGGTGTTGACATGGCTGCCCGTGCCGTTCACAACGGTATCAGCTTGCGCGTTGTTCGTCAGTACGACATCAACAACGACCGCCTGCCTTGCCGTATTGACGTTCTGTATGGCTTTAGCACCATTCGTCCACAGATGGCTTGCCGTCTCTGGGGTTAATCAATTCTTTTCTAAAGGAAAAATATCATGGCTTTACCTAATGGTTCTGGCGGTTATCAAGTTGGTGACGGCAATACAGGCGAAATTCAATTTGTTGCACAACCTACGCCTAGCGCGATTGCCGCTGGCGCAGCAACTTTGACTGTGACTCAATTGACTACCAAGATTATTCTTGGCTCACCTGGTACGTCTGCTGCTGCTTACACGCTGCCCACTGCTGCTTTGATGGACGCTGCTTTTCCAAGTATGCCCGTCAACTCAGCATTCGACTTCAATGTGATCAACGTGGACGGCTCTAGTTCTGGTGTTATCACCATGACTGCTGGCACAGGTTGGACAGTTGGAACTTCTGGCTCACTGGGTCTGATGACCATTGCTGCTACTGCTGGTACATCGGCTGCATTCCGCGCCCGTAAGACTGGTGATGCTGCTTGGTCTTTGTATCGTTTGTAATTTAAACGGGGGCTTCGGCCCCTGTTTTAAAGGAAACAATTATGGCAAACTCAAAATCTGTCGGCGTTGCGTTTAGCGATCCCGAATTGACTTCTGGCACTACTGTAAGTGGTGCGGTAATTGATGGCAGCACAATTGGTGCAACAACGCCATCTACAGTTGTTGGAACTACCGTTTACGCTACAACCGAAATTGGTTATGCGGCAGCGGCTGAAGGTACTGTGACGCAGTTGACAGACAAAAGCACAGGGGTAACTCTGAACAAGTCTGCTGGCCGCATCACAATGAGCAACGCAGCGTTGGCGGGTAGCACTGCTGTGTCGTTCATCTTGACCAATAGCTTAATCTCCCTCAATGACACAATTATTGTGTGCGTTTCTAGTAACACTACTGGTAGCGCTGCTGGGGCTTACACCACTTACGTTTCGTATTTGGCTGCTGGTTCTGCTTTGATTACGTTGCGAAACTTGACTACTGCAACTTCATACTCTGAAGCTGTCATTATCAACTACGCAATCATCCACGGCGCTTAAACCAAACGGGGCTTCGGCCCCGTTCTTAAATCATGGTTATTTATCTTTCTCATCCTGTTCACGGTCGCAAAGTAGCCACAATGGACCTTGAAGCCGAATTTGATGAAAAAAATGGCTGGATGCGCTACAATCCAGACACGCCTTCAGACTCTGAAGAAGCGGCCAACACGTTAGTTGTGAAGCGCAAATACACCCGCAAAGGTGAAACCGAAGGAGTCTGAGCATGGCAGCAACGTATACCGCTGGGGATCAAATTAACCGCGCCTTGCGCTTAATCGGTATGCTGGCCGAAGGCGAAACGCCTTCCTCCGAAACATCCAACGATTGTCTTGTTGCGCTAAATCAAATGATCGACAGTTGGAACACTGAACGATTGTCAGTGTTCAACACCATTGATCAAATCTTTACTTGGCCTGCTGGCGAGATTCAGCGCCACCTTGGCCCTACAGGTGAATTTGTTGGCATTCGTCCCATCTTGTTAGATGATGCAACATACTACCGTGACCCAGGCACAAACGTTTCTTACGGCATTAAGTTCATTAACCAGCAACAATACAACGGGATTGCGGTTAAGACGGTGACCTCCACGTATCCACAAGTCATGTGGATCAACATGGAATACCCCAACATTCAAATGACGGTTTATCCACGCCCTACACGGGACTTGGAATGGCACTTTGTGTCCGTTCAAGAATTGGATCAGCCTGCCACACTGAACACGGTACTGGCGTTCCCGCCAGGCTACTTGCGTGCGTTCACCTACGCATTGGCGATGGAGATTGCGCCTGAGTTTGGTGTCGAGCCAAGCCCCCAAGTGCAGCGCATCGCCATGACCAGCAAGCGCGACTTAAAGCGCATTAACAACCCTGACGATGTGATGTCGATGCCTTACGCCATCGTGGCCACTCGCCAGCGTTTCAATATTTACGCAGGTAACTATTAATGTTGATTGCGCTTGATTACGACAAAACCTACACCGCCGATCCGGCGTTGTGGAATGATTTTGTTCAATTAGCGCAAAATCGTGGGCACACAGTAAAAATTGTCACGATGCGTACACCAGTCGAAACAATTGTCAATGCCCCAATTGAAGTTGTTTACACTAGCCGAAAAGCAAAGTCGGCTGTAATCAACGCCGACATTTGGATTGATGACAGCCCACAGTGGGTCTATCAGGATTCCCTATGAAAACGCAGATTCTTGGCTCTAGCTACGTTGCACGCAGCACCAATGCTGCGGATAACCGCATGGTCAATCTGTTTCCTGAAGCCACTCCCGAAGGTGGCAAGGAAGCGGCGTTTTTAAACCGTGCCCCTGGCCTGCGGCTGGTGACCTCCGTAGGCACCGGCCCCATTCGGGGCATGTTGCAGTCAGGTCAATGGTTGTACGTAGTATCTAATAACGAACTGTACAAAGTCGATCAAAGCTACAACTCAACACTGCTTGGCACTGTAGGCAATACTGGCCCTGTGTCGATGGCATTTAACGGCACTCAATTGTTCATTGTGGCCAACGGTCCAAGTTATGTCTACAACTCAGTGACCAATGCTTTTGTTCAGAACAACACATTTCCTCCCGCGCAGACCGTTACGTTTATGGACGGCTATTTTATTTTTAACGAGATCAACAGCCAAAAGTTTTGGGTAACTGATTCGTATGATGGCACGGTGCTAGATGGGGCCAGTGTGGCCAGTGCTGAAGGTTCGCCCGATGGTCTGGTGGCCGTAATTGCTGACCACAATGAACTGTGGTTATTTGGCGGCAACTCGGTTGAGGTTTGGTATGACGCCGGTCTACCGCCCCCAGGCGTGCCATTCCAGCGCATCCAAGGGGCTTTTAACGAGTTAGGATGCGCGGCAGCGTTCTCGGTAGCCAAGCTAGACAACAGCTTGTTCTGGCTAGGCGCTGACGCCCGTGGACAAGGCATTGTTTACCGCGCCAATGGCTACACCGGCACACGCATATCTACGCACGCCGTAGAGTACGCCATTGCCCAATACGGCAACATCACAGACGCCATTGCTTATTCATATCAGCAAGAGGGCCACACGTTTTATGTGTTGACCTTTCCCTCGGCCAACGCTACATGGGTCTACGATGCTTCAACCCAAGCATGGCACGAACGTGCAAGCTGGGAAAGCGACAACGCTATCCGTCATCGGTCCAACTGCCGCGCTGTGTTTAACAACGAAGTGCTGGTAGGTGATTTTGCAGACGGCAAAATTTATGCGTTTGACTTGGATGTGTACTCGGACAATGACCACATCCAAAAGTGGATTCGTTCTTGGCGTGCGCTGGCCTCCGGCACGAACACGCTCAAACGTACTGCACAGCATTCATTGCAACTCGACTGCGAAGTAGGGTTTACCCTGCCTCCAGTTACAGAAGAACAATTTATTGTCACTGAGGACAGCGATGACATCATCACTGAGTCTTACAACTTTCTGATCACAGGTGACCAGACAAGCGTCAACGGCACGCCTTTGGTATTGCTACGTTGGTCAGACGATGGTGGCCATACGTGGGGCAACTACCATTCCAAATCTATGGGCGCTGTGGGTCAGACTGGCCAACGGGTAATCTGGCGGCGTCTGGGCATGACTATGAAGTTGCGCGACCGTGTGTATGAAGTTTCAGGCACCGATCCGGTCAAGATCGCCATCATGGGCGCTGAATTGTTTGTGACGCCTACCAATGCTTAATGCAAATACCAATATCCCGTCAAACCGAGTACCGTTCTTTGATCAGGTAACGGGTTTAATTTCGCGGGAATGGTATAGGTATTTTTTGGCCTTGCTTAACGCAAATGTTGACTACACGCCGCCCAGTGATCCGGCGGCTGTGCCTTTGACCGGATCGCCTTTGGTTTACAGCAACACCACTCAAAGGCCGGTGGACGTTATGATTAGTGGAGGCGGTATGATTAAAGTTGAGTTCCAACGTGGGGCTGGTACGAAATACAATACGGGTTCATACTATGGCATGTTTGGCCTGTCCCCAGGGGACGCGCTAACCATGACGTACATTGGTACACCAACCATTACGGCCATTTCAAGATGATTGAACATTTTTTCAGTTCCGGTGTGTACGCAAAAGAAACCCGCATCCCAGCGGGGCACATTCTTGTGCAGCACAAACACAAGTTTGACCACTTGTCAATTTTGGCCAGCGGGTCAGTGGAATTGATTGTGGATGGTGTTAAGTCTGTCGTTCACGCGCCAGCATGTTTAACTATTGAAGCAAACAGGCATCATGGCGTAAAATCCCTCACAGATGTTGTGTGGTACTGCGTTCATGCTACTGAATGCACCAATATAGATTCGATTGATGAAGTGTTAATAGTGGCTGGCGATAACACGCAAGTCCAAAAACTGGCCAAGTGCCTTCAGGAGTAAATTATGCCGTGGTCCTATATTGTTCCCGCAGCCATAAGTCTTATTAACGGCAATAATCAAGCCAATGCCGCGTCAAGTGCGGCAAACGCTGCAAACGCTCAGTCTAGGTATGCGCTAGATAAACAGATCGAACTGCAAGAACCATTCCGTCAAGGCGGTATGAAAGGCATGAATCGGTTGATGGATTATCTGGGTTTATCGGATAACACGGGCGCTGAAGGATACGGAAAATACTCCCGCGATTTTGGCATGTCTGATTTTGTAACTGACCCTGGCTACCAGTTTCGAATGGATCAAGGCACAAAAGCGTTGGAGCGCAGTGCTGCGGCCCGTGGTGGCCTTATTAGCGGTAACACTGGTGGCGCGTTGCAAAAGTATGGCCAAGATTTAGGTTCACAAGAATATCAGAATGCGTTTAATCGGTACCAAATTAACCGCACTAATCAACTTGCGCCTCTTCAAAGTCTTTTTGGCGCGGGACAAAGTTCTGCAAATACGTTGGGTGGCAATTACGGTACGTATGGTACGCAAACAGGCACCAACACTGGCAATATGTTACTTTCGGGCGCAAATTCTCGCTCTTCTTCTTACAACGATGTTGCTGGAATGTTTGGCAAGTATTTAGGTAATAAATCGGGCGGCGGAGGTGGTGGCGGCGGTTTTGGGATGACGCCAACATCGGCAAGCGTCTGGGATAACGTAGGTCAGGAGTTTTAAATGGCACTTGATTTTGGCCTTCTCCAACCCATCAACATTGGTGGGCAAATACAAGCTGGGCAAGATGCGGCTGCGCGTAATCAATTGGCGCAACAGCAATTCGCGTCAAACCAACAGCAATTGGCGTCAAACCAACAGCAGTTTAAAACTGCGGGATTGCAACAAGAGTCTGCACAAATGCAGCTTGAACAAGCCAAACGTGAACGCGATTCGTTGGCTAAGATGCGAGAGGTTTTTATAGCCAACGGCAAGTCGCCTGACATGCGGTCCAATTTTCAAGAGATGGTGCAATCTGGTATTCCGCACTTTATGGACATCGGCATTAAAGGTATGCAAGCCTTGGACCGACAAGATCGAGTAGCTAAAATTCTTGGTGGTATGCCTACTGAAGCGCCAGCCGCCGCGCCGTCTGTGATGCGTCAGCCTGCCGCACCGATGCCGACTGAAAACGCATTGGGCACTGGTATGTACGGCGTGGAACCTACAGCTCCCGCTAACGCTTTAGCCGCTAGATCATCTGGCGCGTATACGCCAGTCATGCCGCGCAATGCTTTGGCTACGGGCGCTACAAACGACATAGAAAACACGTACCGCAAGATTGACCAACTTCATGCGGCTGGTGAACACGATTTAGCTAAATCGCTTGAACAGCGCGTCAAAGATAAGCTGCCTCCAACTGCGGTGCAAGAGTATAAATTTGCACAAACGCCTGAAGGTGGAAACTTTAAAGGCACGTTTGAAGCGTTTAAAGTTTTGCACGCGCCGCGTACCACAACAAATGTCAATGTGCCGGTTAACGTCAGCACAGAGAAAAAATACGGCGAAGCCTTTGGTACAAAGATTGCTGATGTAGATATTGGCAAAATGACTACTGCTGAAAAAGCGCCTCAAATGGCTGAAAACGCCAATCGAATTATTGATTTGGTAAAGCAAGGCAACGTATTTACCGGCCCTGCTGCCGATGTCAAGTTAAATATTGCACGTGTGTTAAACATAGCAGGCGCAAGCAACGACGAAAAAATTGCCAACACTGAAGCGCTTATCGCCGGAACAGGCCAAAGCACTTTGGACGCAATTAAAGGCGCAGGTTTGGGCACCGGACAGGGCTTTACGGATAAAGACCTTAGATTCTTGCAAGGGATTGCAGGCGGCACGATTGGGCTTACTGCTAAAACACTTACTGACTTGGCCGAATTGCAACACCGCGTTGCAGTTCGTAGCGCAGAAGCGTGGAATAAACGTTCAGGAGAAATGCCAAAAGAAGTTATCCAAGGTACTGGTTTAAATACAACGCCCATTAAAGTGCCTCCGTTATCTTCTGGCGCAGCTAAAGCCGCTGCCCGACCAGCAGGCGTAGGTGCAAATTGGACGTTTGAACGCGACAACGCAGGCAACACTGCATGGGTAAGCCCAGATCGCAAATCATTTAAAGAGGCCCAATAATGGCTTTTGATCTTGGCACCGCAACGCCCGTCGCGTCTGGTGGATTTGATCTTAGTTCGGCGCAACCTGTACCCGCCGGTGCAGGCATCCCTGGGCCGCGCCGTGCTTGGTCAGACGTGCCTGGAGAAGCACTTGCAAATTTAGAGTCCAGTGGGAAAAAGTTTGTCGGCGGTTTATATGAGGCGGTTACAAGCCCAGTGCAAACTGTTAAAGGTCTTTTAGACATTGGGGCTGGCGCGCTGCAAAATGCGTTGCCTAAACAAGTTGTTGATTTTGTCAACAAATTTGACGCAAATCCTCAAGCCGCGCAACAAGCAGTTGAAGTTGCAAATGCCGTAGGCGGTATGTACAAGGACCGATACGGCAGCATAGAAGGCATTAAAAACACTTTTGCTACCGACCCTGTTGGCGCGGTGGCTGACCTGTCTACATTGCTTTCTGGTGGCGCAACGGCTACTGCGCGTGTAGCCCCCGCAGCGTCCAGAGTGTTGGCCACAACTGCGGCGTACACTAATCCTACTGCGCCTATTACGGCGGCGGCGGGGTACGGCGCAGCGATGACTGGTAAAGCCATAGGCAATGTAATTGATACCATGCAAGGGCAACGTCCAGCTATACGTGCGGGTAATATTATTCGCAATGCTTTAACGGAAGAAGGCCGCACGCCTCAAAATCTATTGGCCGCACAAATGGCGCTTCAAAATGCGCCGCCGACAGCAACAGTTCGGCAAGCCTTGTCAGACGTAATGTCGCCGCAAACGCAATACCTTGGCCAAATGGTAGAAGCCCGAACCGCACCTGGTGCGGCTGCGTTGGAACGCGAAGCGCAAAAAGCAGCGCGAATGGCCAATTTGCAAGCTGTAACGCCAGATTTAGCTGTAGCGCAAGCCATGCGCGGTAATGCAACTACGCCGCTTTACACAGCGGCTACTCAACCTACAACTGCGGTTTCAACCGTTCCGCTTATTCAAACCGTAGACAAAATTTTGGCATCAAATCCAGGAAATGTTAAATTGACAACCGCGTTGAATCAAGTCAAATCAGGACTTGAAGCCAGTACAACGGCTGAACAAGTGTCGTCGGTATTGGACAATCTTAAAGATTTAATTGCTACCAAAGAAAATAAATTTATTGTCAAAAATTTATTGGACGTCAAAAGTAACGTTGAAAAAGCGTTGCCTGGGTATCAAAAAGCACAGCAAGTGTTTGCCGCCACTTCTGCGCCAGTTAACCAAGCCAAAGTCCTTAATGCTATGCAAGATGTGCTTGCGTCGCCGTTAGGCGTGGGAGAGCGTGCTGGGCCGTTTATGACCGCAATGGGGCGCGGAGAACAAGCGTTGCTTAAAAAAGCAACCGGCGAAGCGCGGTACGGCGGTTTAGACGAAGTGTTGACGCCTAGCCAAATGAAAGTGGTTGGCGAAGTGCAATCTGAATTGTTGCGCGATGCAAGCGTTGCGTCCCAAACTAAAGCTGGCGCGGAGGCCATGAAAATCATCATGGACTCTAACAAATCTAAAGTTCGGTTGCCTGACTTTATGAGCGTCAAAGTGACGTTGGCCAACCAAATGCTTAAAATTTTAGAAGGTAAACTTAACCAAAAGGTTATGGGTGAACTGGAAAATGGGTTTAATTCAAGCACCAGTTTTGTTGACTTGATGAAAAAAATCCCTGCGTCAGAACGCATTGAAGTATTGCGCGCTCTTGGCCAAGCAAAAGATCAGCTAAGCCCCGCTAAATTAAACGCTTTGGGCGTCTCTGCTAACGCATTAGCCCCCGCGCAACAAAACCAAAACTCAATGATCACGGTTAACCAGGAATCGAAATGACTACTACGCTTACCCCCAGCCCAATAATGCAGTTCTTTGATGCCAACGGTAACCCGTTGGTAGGTGGGAAACTGTACACCTACGCTGCTGGCACAACAACACCACAGGCCACGTACACCGACTACACCGGCGCTACGGCCAACACCAATCCTGTGATTTTCAACAGTCGCGGTGAGGCGGCTGTGTGGTGCGGCAACAGTCGCTATTACATGGAACTTAAAGACGCCAACGACACGCTGATCTGGACCGCTGATAACGTCAACGGTGCAAACGGTCCTACGCTGGCGCTGTTGGCCGCATCAAACGGGGCTACGCTGATCGGCTATACCCCAACCGACAACAACGTTACTACTACAGTCAACGACCGCTTGCAATTGCTAGATGGCGTGTCGCCAACCGCAACCGGCACTGACCGCGAGTACAAGGCTTCGGTCAATGCGCTTCGTGACGCGTCTGCCGTGGCCGGTGGCACTGTGGGTTATGTCAATCCAACCATCTACGCACGCACCATAACCGGCGCTACTGAGACATCGTTTGAGTGGACCAACGTGGCGGTGATGGACAACTATTCAGCCGCTGGTGAAAACGTGGCTTTGTATGGTCAAGGCAACAAACGCAGCACTGGCCCTACATGGGGCATTGTTTCTGAAGCGCGTGACTTTACCCAAGTGGCCAATCCCACTAAAGGGTTGGTTGGTATTGAAGTAGGCATGTTTGCCAACGGTACAGACACGGGCTTTCAGCGTGTCGGTGTTGACGTTTCTGTTGGTAAGGGTGTAGCAGGCGGCACGATCAACACCACAACATACGGTGTTCGGGTTGGCCCGACCGACAATGATTTAACCCAAGGTCAAGTAACTGATGGCATTGCGCTAAATGGCAACATGACAGTAGGCATCCAAGTTTCATCTTCGGGTACTTGGGGTATTCAGATGTCCGGCACGTATACGGTTGGTATTGATCTGGGTACATCTACAAACAGCACTTCGGCAATCCGCATTAAGAACGGCGACAACATGGCGTTTGACGCCTCGTCTGTGTACCGTTTGCGCCATAACAGTACTGGTGTTGCTGGCTTGACATACTCAGTCAGCGGCACAGACAGCGTGATTCTGAGTGATGCCGGTGGCATTGTGCTTGGCGAAACTGTGACATGGACCAGCGCTTATTCTTTTACTACAGCAACTATTGGGACTAACGGAGCGCCTCCAGCCCAAGTGCAAGGTTACGTTAAAGTAAACATTCAAGGCACGGACTACAAAATCCCGTATTACAAAGTATGATCACTTTAATCCTAACCCCTCAAGAACTGGCCGTCATTAACAGGGCGCTTATGCTTGCGCCTTATGGTGAGGTTGCGCCAGTTGTGCAGTCCATTAACCAACAACTTCAGGATAAAAAAGATGGACAGCCAGACGTTCTTTAATGTTGCTCTAGGTCTGGCTGCGTTCTTCGGTGGGTGGGTTCTAAACAATATCACCAAGGCCATTGAGCGCCTTGATGTTGATGTGCGTCAGATGCCCCACACTTACATTGCCAAGGACGATTACCGCCGTGACATTGATGAAATCAAAGAAATGCTTGGCAAGATTTTTGATAAGTTAGACACGAAACAGGACAAATGATCGACCCGATCACTATCGGTGCGGCATTTGCAATAGCAAAGAGCACGATTGCTGGGGTCAAAGAAGCCATCCAGATGGGCAAAGACCTGCAAGAATGCAGTGGCGATCTAATTAAGTTTTTTGAGCATAGGGACACCGTAGCCAAGGCGGCGGTACACGAAAAGAAAAAGCCGCAGTCTGATATGGGTCAGGCGGTTAACGCAGTAATGCAGGCCAAAGCGCTGCGGGACGCAGAGAAACAATTGAGAGAGCAACTGATCTACTCTGGTCAGGGCGATGTCTGGGAGGCTATTCAAGCCGAGTACAACATGATTGTGGCTAACCGTAAGCGGGAAGAGCGTGCGGCGGAGGCCAAGGCTAAACTGAAGCGGGAAAATCTGGCAGAAACGGTAAACATCTTGTTGATTGGATTTGCTTCTATTTTGGCGGCGGGATTTGTTGGCTGGGGTACGTTTGCATTTATTATGTACAAATTGAGGAATTAGTATGAATTGGGCAGATGTAATGAAGGCGGTGATCCCCATTGTGGTGGCATCACTTGCATGGCTTCTGGGTGAAGTGTCCTCTTTCAATACCCGTCTAACCAAGATTGAAGGTTCCATGCCTGCGCTGATTACAAGCCAAGGTGTCCCTACTGACAGCCCGTTGTCGGCTGAAGCACGACACAAACTGAAGGAAGAAATCTACAAAGAGATTAATAGTTTGTTTGTTAAAGTAACCCTGCTCGAAGAGCGTCAGAAAGGAAAATAATGGATTGGTTAAAAGCAATAGCGCCAACTTTGGCTACGGCCATTGGAGGCCCATTTGGAACAATGGCTTACGGGTTAGCGGCAACCGCCTTGGGCGTCTCTCCAGAGGAAGCGCAAAAAACCATTGAGTCGGGAAAGCTCACATCTGAGCAGATTGCATCAGTACAGCAAGCTGAGATTGCCATCAAGGCCCGTGCCCAAGAGCTTGGTTTGGACTTTGCCAAGCTAGAGAACGAAGACCGCAAGTCTGCGCGTGACATGCAAATTTCCACAAAAAGCTGGATTCCTGCTGTGTTGGCTATTGCAGTCACCATTGGTTTCTTTGGTATCTTGGTAGGAATGATGACCGAAACCTTTAAAACTTCTGATGCTCTGATGCTTATGCTGGGATCGCTTGGTACGGCGTGGACAGGCATCATCGGCTTTTATTTTGGTAGCAGTGCATCAAGCCAAAACAAAGACAATCTCCTCCACCAATCTACGCCCACAAAATGACTGAACACTTTAGCCTTGCGGAACTAACGCACACAGACCATCGTGAATTTGACAACATCCCCAATGAAACAGAACTTGCAAACCTCCAACGTCTTGCAGAATTTCTTGAACAAGTCAAAACAATACTTGGAGGAAAGCCCATCATGGTCAATTCAGCTTTCCGATCAAAACAAGTCAATGATGCTGTGGGCAGCAAAGACACTTCTCAGCATCGCATCGGCTGCGCTGCTGATATTCGTGTACCCGCTATGACACCTGACCAAGTGGTCAAAGCCATCATTGCCAGCGATCTGAATTATGACCAAGTGATCCGTGAGTTTGATCGGTGGACCCACATCAGCATACCTAACGTAGCCGGTGCCGCGCCACGCAAGAGTAAGCTGATTATTGACAAGGCTGGCACACGCCTTTACGCTTAAGGACGCGGGGCGTTCTTAGGCGTTTCTACGCACATGTACACTGCCGTGTACTGACCTCGGTTTGGTCCCGTCCAACGGTCAATGTACACACCGCAAACGGTCTTTAAAGTCTTTTGGATGGTCTTCGGCCCTGCGCCGAAGTGCTCGGCAAGTTGATTGACAGTTAGACCATCTTCAGACGCCAGCAACAGTTCACGAATTGCGTGGTGCCTAGATTTCATGTGTTCTTCTCCTTGAGTTTGGCTTCAATGGCTTCGTAAAGTTTATAAGTCATTCCATACGGCAAAACCCCGCATTTAATAAGTTCCATTTTTGTCAGCCCAACCCATGTGCGCTGAATTGGGTTTAATTTGGAATCCATAAACCCTATGTGCTCTGGCTGTGCCAAGGCTTCTTTGATGGCGGTGATAGCTTCATTTACATGGCGGTTCTGCGTAAAGTGAATTTTCACAATATCCAACGCCTCCAGCGCCAGCTTCAATGCTTCGTCTTTAGTCATTGTTCTTCTCCATTTCAGCTTTTAGTCGAGGGTAATAACGTCCAACAGATATCAGTGTTGACTGCGCTGTTTTTTTATTAAACCCGTACTTCAGATGTTGCTTAATGTTTAGATGTGCCAATCCAAGCAATCCATAAACCTCGGTCAATTCTGAATTTAATTGACGTATTTCAGCTTTTAAACAATCAACTTCGCTTATGTATATTTTCATGTGTTCTTCTCCTTAAGTTTGGCTTCAAGCGCTTTGGCAAATTCTGTTGGCATACGCATCGCACAAGACCGCCAAATATCTTCAGCTTCCTCCTCCGTCAGCCCAATCCACGGGCGCACATATTCTTGAATGTCATCATCATCAGAAATTTGTCGTTTGCGCCAGCCAGTCATGTCTGCTCCTTATAGTATTTAACTCGATTGTTCATGTAAGTGGACGCCATAGCTTGGGGAAATATGGATTTCAAATGGCAGTGCCGACATGTCAAGTACGCTTCGCTACTATCGGCGCAAGCAAGACCTCCCTCAACCCACAGTTTGACCCCTTTCGCTACCCACGGACCTTTGGTTGTAGCGCACAATTTGCAAATTGCATTTTTTTTCAATCGCTTAACAATAGCCGTGTAATCCGGCGAAGACCGCATGTTGTCGTTGTTTACCACCCGCTTTTTGCGTAAACACGGTTTAGAACAAGTAGCAATTTTTGCATGGTCAGTGGGGGTCAACATCATTTCTGTGCCGCACACTACGCAGTCTTTTGGAATTCGGACAACCTTTGCGGCCCAAGCGCAAGCCCGACCGCAATAATGGTGGCTAGTGCGTTTTGCCCAACAAGCGTATTTCTCAAATGGCATCTCGCAATAGTCGCAATTAAACCCTATCTTTGACTTGTTTCTAGACAGTTTGGTTGGGTTTGACTTTTGAAATAACAAGCCGTCTTTAAGCGGCGCTATATCTTTATAGTGGCGTTCATATCCGTTTCCTTTCATTTTTTGCTCCTCAATGGATACGGTGGAAAAGGCCAGTTATCGGGCCAATCTTTGGTGCTCATACGCGCCCCCTTGGAGTGGCCAGCAGCCACTTATCGCCAAGGAATCGAACGATTCGCACCCACTGGCGCTGGTAATCACGTTGGCCTGGATACAGGCTACGCACTTGAGTTAATCTTGCTGTGTTCATTTGGTTGCTTCCTTGAGTAGTTCTACACGCTCACGGGCGACGCGCAGGGTGTTATAGCGCTGATGCAAACGCTCCAGCACAGTCACGCGCTTACCCGTAACGCGTTCTTCGTTCAACAATGACAAGACTTGTTCCTCAGTCTTTAAACTCAAATCACTGTTTAGTTTTCGCCATGAAATCATTGATCTGCCCCTCTAATTTTTGTACTTCAGCGTCCGTCCGCATGTAACTGCGTACAGCCGCGTTCATCTGCCGTTCCTTGTGCTTGGCTTCCGACCTTGCGGCCTTCAGCTTGGCCTTCCATTGGTCTATTCGTTTCATTCTTGTTCCTTCAACCAAACTAAAAAACTGTCAATCGTTGCGTCGTTAAACGGCATTGCTTCAATCTTGGCGGCGATCTCGACAAACGCCTGCTGGCGCGCGGTGATCTGTTGCTCGACCATCTGACGCTTGCGCCAGCCCATCGCCTTCTCAGACTCGTTCAGTTCAATTTCAGATACGGTCTGCTTGGTGTTTAGTCTGGTCATACAAAATAATCCTTATCTAACATTCGGTCTAGTCTGCCTTTTCTTTTCTGAAATGCTGCTGCCCAAATAATGTGCTCTGCGTTGTTATGTACTTGATCCATCCATGTGGGGCCATCCCAGATCAATCCGTCTCTCGGTGTGTTGCGCCATACCGCGTTGCGATCTCTGTGCGTTTCAGCGGCTTCACGGGCGTCCGCTTCTATGCGCCGCACGCGCGATTCGCCGGACAATGTTTTGCATGACTCCACGTCAAACTTCATATTCATTTAAGTGCCTCCAATGCGATCTCCGACACGGCCTGCTTAGTATGCAGCGCCGCCCAAATTTTTTCATCTACAGTTTTTTCAGTCATCAGGACATAGACCCACACGTCGTGGCGTTGGCCGCTTCTGTGGATTCGCCCAACTGTCTGCTCGAACAACTCAAGACTCCACGGCAAGGACAGAAAAACCATGTGCTGTCCTCCGTGTTGTAAGTTAAGGCCGTGACCTGCGGATTTTGGATGCACGGCAAGGATTTGTATTTCACCCCGATTCCATCGAGCGATTGCATCATCATCGTCAAGCGTTGTAATTCTGAATCGCCGTTTGAGTTCGGCAAGTTCTTCTTTGTAGGTGTAAGCAATGATGGTGTTTGCATGTTGGTTTTCCTCTAAAAGTTCTTCTAGCCGATCAAATTTGTGGGGGCTGTACCACACTGGCATTTGTGTTATCGTAAACTTACCAGGCACATCGGAGGCTTCACTGTTGGTGTCGTAGACGAATCCCGACGCCAACTGCTGCAATTTGCCCGTCACTACGCCAGCGTTGACCGCCGTGATCGTGTCCAGCACAAACTCTTTCTTCAGTTTGTTGTATGGCGTCAAGTCCATCTTGCACATCACCTCAACGTGATGGCAGGGCGGCAGTTTGTCTTTGTACTCGCCAGGCTCCAGCACATACGTTGCAGGTTTGATTTTCTGCATGACCTTATCAAGCGCGCCGACACGCGGTGCCCACTCGCCAAACTCGGGGTTGAGCAACACAAAGTACTGCTGCATAAACGCGCCCTTGGACCGGCCCAGCAGGTCTTGGTTGACGATCTTGCACTGGCCAAAGACGTCCTCCAGTCCGTTGCTGGTAAACGATCCGGTCAAGCCCCAGCGAACGCGCATAGGTTCCATGACTTTTAAAAGCGCTTTAAAGCGTGTGCCTGACGGGTTCTTCAGGCGCGTCAGTTCGTCAAACACAATGCCGTCAAAATTCAACTTCTGCAAAGCCAGCCACTGGATGTTGTCGTAGTTGGTCACGACCACTTGGGCGTTGGAGCGAAGCCCCGCCAGCCGTTGTTTAGGCGTGCCCACGGCCACGGCCAGCGACAGGAACGGTGCCCACTTGGGCTGCTCGACTGGCCACACGTCGGTGCAGACCCGCTTGGGTGCCAAAACAAGGAAGCGCTTGACGTGCTGATCGCGCAACATCTCCCACATGCCGGTCAGTGTGATGGCGGTCTTGCCTGCACCCACTGGCGCAAGCACCATCGCACGATCATGCTCGTAGATGAAGTCAGCCGCCAACTCTTGATACGGTCGCAAATTCATTTGTTCCACTCATCTGCAATCTGTTTTGCCCGTTCTTCGGTTGTTACCACTGCCCCTAGCTTGTCGGGAAACGTCAGGCAATTAAAGCCGTTGCGGTTCATTACGCCCCACCAGCCCATCTTGCCGCCAAGGTCTTCGGCGCGGTAAGGTGGAAACGCAAAGTATTTAGCGGGTACTGCTTTCATCATTCTTCTCCATTTTTAAAAATTCCATTAAATGCCCGTTCCACATTATTTTTTCAACAGGTACGTCATACGGCGTAGTAAAAATTTTGTCCTTGTGACGCCACGTTCGTTTTTCTTTTGAAATGTCGTATTGCTGTATGGCATACCCCGCGTCATACAGTTCTGTTGAATTCTTGTATCCAGCCATCTATTTGTTCCTTAGTCCATAAACATGCGTAGTTTTGACGCAACACTGCCATATCACTAGCAAACATTTTTTGCAACGGCGACAGCCTGCCACCTTTGGTTTTCAACTCCACAAACCACGTCTGCCCGTCGGGCAGGCAAGCGATCCGGTCGGCCACGCCTTTGCGCCCTGGGGATGTGAACTTCCACGTCTTACCACCCGCACGCTCGACAGCCCAAACAAAGTGCCGTTCAACTTCTGATTCTTTCATGCCCGAATAATACATGAAAAAAAGTTTTGTACAACATTTATTTTATGTGCTAAGATTGCATCACCCACTTTTGGGTAGCAACTACAGGACAGTAAAATGGACACAAGAATTGAAACAGACGGCGCAAGCGTCACCGTTAGCGAATACGATGACGGCGTATGGATTAGCGTCAATCGCCATTGCGCGTACACCAGCGCAGGTCTCACCCGAGCGCAAGCAATCAAACTGCGTGACGGGATCAACACTCTTTTGGAGACAGCAGATGCAACACAGTAACATCGTCGGCGGCTCGACCGCCAAGCGCGTCATCAACTGCCCTGGCTCTGTAGTCTTGGTGCAGAAGATGCCTCCCAAGCCCTCCAGTGAACACGCAGACCGTGGCACATTGCTACACAACGCCATCAGCGCTATTCTTGAGGACATGAACGTTGATGTGATCGGCACGACTTACGAAGGCCAAGTGCTGACGCAAGACTTGTATGATGAGAAGATCGTGTCCGCACTTTCTTTACTGGATGAAGTAGACCCCAACAAGGAGATGATGTATGAAGTGGAGACTCGCGTTGGTTTTGGCAATCTCTTGCCTAACGTCTTTGGTTCTACTGACCTTGTTGGTAGGATTGGTGATCGCGCTATCGTCTTGGATTGGAAATTTGGCGACGGTGTTGTGGTTGATGCTGTAGAGAACGAACAACTGATGTTCTACGCGGCTGCGGCCATGCGTACCGACGCCGCCAAGTGGGCGTTTGATGGCGCAACCGAGATCGAGTGCATCATCATCCAGCCGCCCATGATTAAGCGTTGGGTGACCACCAAGGAACGCATCGCACAGTTCGAGCGTGATCTGGTCAAGGCCGTGCAAGTCGCACAGTTGCCTGACGCCAAACTGGCCACTGGTGACCACTGCCGTTGGTGCGCGGCCAAGCCGGTGTGCCCACAGATGACTGGCGCAGTAGACCGCGCATTGCAAACGCAATTGAAAGAGTTAGACATTACAATGCTCAGTCAGTATCTCAAAAATGCTGAGATGATTGAAAGCTGGATCAAAGACCTGCGCGATCTGGCGGTTCAGTTGTTAGAAAAGTCGATGCCTGTACCTGGTTACAAACTGGTCGCTAAGCGCGGTACAAGACAATGGGTCAGCGATGATGAAGCTGTTATTGTTATGAATGTAGCAGGGATTGACCCGTATAAAGAACGTGAAGTGATTTCGCCAGCAGCCGCTGAGAAATTACTCAAAAAGAGCAAGTTGACATTGCCACCCGAACTTGTGGTGTCAGTGTCTTCAGGCACAACATTGGCAAGCGAGGACGATCCTCGCCCAGCAGTGTTGCAGTTGAGTGGCCTGACGGCTGCTCTTTCTAAAATCCAATGAAAGTTAAAAATGCAATTGACTACTTTTTCTTCGGCAAATCTGCCAGCAGTTTCTTCTTTGTCTACATCGCTTCGCGCTCTTGAAAAAGACGTAGGCCCAGCCGGTAACGTCATCCTGAAAATGGACAAGACAGGCCACTGGGTCTTTGGTGCGGATCAGACAGAAGTCGAGGCCGAGTCCCTTTGGGCGATCAACCCTTTCTCTTTTATCCACGGCTTTATTGCTTGGGGTGACGGCGAAGTGTTGGGCGAAAAGATGGTGGGCGTCGCTGAACCGTTGCCTGAACTTGAAGCCGCGCATAAGGACGCCAAGCGTGGTTGGGAGACTCAGATCGGGATGTCTTTGAAATGCACCACAGGCGAAGACAAGGATATGGAAGCGCGCTTTACAACCACTTCGGTGGGCGGTAAAAAAGCGGTTCAGGCGTTGGGTGTGGCCATTGCTACGCAAGTAGATAAAGACCAAGCTAAGCCTGTTGCTATTGTGAAACTCAAAAAGGATCACTATCAGCACAAGTCCTACGGCAAAATCTACACGCCAGTGTTTGAGATTGTTGAGTGGGTTGGCCTTGATGGTGCGCCGGTTGAGGAAGTTGAGCCAGAAGCGCCAGCATCAGCCGGTCGTCGTCGTCGGTCTGTTTGATGACTCTTTGGGTTGACTTTGAAACCCGTAGCGCCTGCGACCTAAAAACCGCAGGCGTTTACAACTACGCGCAACACGCCAGCACCGAGGTGCTGTGTATGTCTTACGCCTTTGACGATGAAGAAGTGCAGACTTGGGTAAGTGGCCCACTACCTGACTTCACAGGTCACATAATCTACGCCCACAACGCGGCGTTTGAGCGTTTGATGTTCTGGTATGTTCTCCAGCAGAACTACCCTCTTGAATCCTTTTACTGCACGGCGACCCAAGCCCGTGCCAACTGCGCGCCTGGTGGCCTAGAAGATGTGGGGCGCTTTGCTGGCGCGGCCATGAAGAAAGACCACCGTGGTGCCCAACTAATCCGACTGTTGAGCATACCCAAGTCCGATGGTAGCTTCAACAACGATCCGACCCTGATGGCCGAGATGGTTGCTTACTGCGAACAAGATGTAAGGGCCATGCGTGCGGTCAGCAAGGCTATGCGGCCACTTAGTCCAGATGAACTGCTTGACTACCACGTCAACGAGCGCATCAATGATCGTGGCCTGATGGTGGACGTGCCCTTGTGCCGAGCCGCCGTCAAGTACGCTGGCGCTGAGATGGACGAAATCCAGAAGATCGTGGCCGAAGTGACCGAAGGCCAGATTACCAGCGTGCGCTCGCCGAAGATGCGCGAGTGGGTGCTGGAGCGCGTCGGCCCTGAAGCCAAGAAGCTGATGTGGACGGGCGAGAAGTATTCCATAGACAAAAACGTGCGAGCGAATCTGCTTGCGATGGAGAACCATGATGAAGTCCCGCCGGATGTTGCCGAAGTTATACAGTGCGCCGATGACCTCTGGGCGTCGAGTGTTGCGAAGTTCAGCCGCCTTGCAAGTTTGGCAGACGAGGAAGATGCCCGAGTTAGAGGTGCCTTTGTTTTTGCTGGAGGCAGTGCAACAGGGCGCGCTTCGTCCTATGGCGCTCAAGTCCATAATCTCCCGCGTAAAAGCGCTAAAGACCCCGAATCCGTCCGCACAGCAATGGTTCGAGGCCATGAGATCGTGCCACGATTCGAACAACGCATTACAGACGTTCTGAAGAAGATGCTTCGCCCTGCTATCGTGGCAGCGCCTGGCAACGTTCTGATTGCCTACGACTGGTCGGCCATCGAAGGCCGCGTGCATCCGTGGCTGTCCAACTGCCCAGCAGGTGAGATCAAACTGGATGTGTTCCGGTCGGGTCTTGACCCGTACAAGGTCAACGCCACGGCGACGTTCCGTGTGGCCTATGACGACGTGACGGGTGACCAGCGACAGGTGGGCAAGGTGCAAGAGTTAGCGCTGGGTTTTCTGGGAGGGGCTGGCGCGTTTGAAGTGTTCGGGCGCGTCTACGGTATCCACCTGTCCACGGGCGAGGTTGCACGGGCGGTCGAGGGCTGGCGTAGGGCAAACCCTTGGGCTATGCACCACGGCACGCAATTGGAAGGCGCGTACCTGCGCGCTATGAGAAACAAAGGGCATGAATTTGCTGCGGGAAGAATTGTGTACTTGTTTGATGGCCAGACTCTTTGGTACAGTCTTCCTTCTGGTCGGGTATTGTGCTACCCCAACGCCAAATTCGACGAAGAAGGCAACGTGACATATACCAAAGCAGCTTGGAAGCCTGCCGCCGATGCGACAGAGTGGCCTCGCGCCCGTCTATGGCGTGGGCTGGCTTGTGAGAATGTCGTGCAAGCGACCGCCAATGACATCCTACGCTACGCCCTGAGACAACTGGACGGTGTGATCGCACACGTCCATGATGAAATCGTCGTCGAGTGCCCCGAATCTGAGGCAGAATCGACAGCCGCACATATCCATAAGATCATGTGTACGCCGCCTGCATGGGCAAGTGGCCTGCCATTGGCCGCTGAAGGTGTAACAACTAGGAGATATTCGTGAAACACGTCATAGGGCTAAGTGGGGGCAAAGACTCCACCGCGTTGGCGCTGCGTTTGATGGAAGTCGAACCCCGCGAATACGAACTGATTTGCAACGCCACGGGCAACGAACTGCCAGAGATGGTTGAGCATTGGGCTAAATTGGAACGCATGATGGGCTTGCCTATCAAGCGCGTCGGGCACTCGACCGACCTGTATGGCCTGATCGACCAGATGCAAATGCTGCCAAACTTTCGCGCCAGATGGTGTACACGCATATTAAAGATCGAACCTACGATTGCCTACTTTGAGACACTGCCCGAAGGGTCTGTCTTATATGTGGGCTTGCGTGCAGATGAAGAAGCGCGGCGCGGCATCTACGGTGAAGACATGAAAATCCGGTTTCCCATGCGTGAGTGGGGCTGGAAAGAAGAGGACGTGTGGACGTACTTAGGGCAACGTGAAGTGACGATCCCGCGCCGTACCGATTGCGCCGTGTGCCCTTACCAACGTTTGGGCGAATGGCGTGATCTTTGGCGTGATTACCCTGAAGAATATGCGCGTGGTGTGGCAGTGGAAGAACAGCTAGGCCACACGTTCAGATCACCGCAACGCGACGCATGGCCTGCGGCGTTGAAAGATTTGGCGGTTGAATTCGCCAATGGCCGCAAGATTCGGGGGGACGGTAACGCTCCAACGTGCAGAGTGTGTTCGTTATGAAACCGCAGTATCAAATCTCTTTTTCTGGTGGGCGCACTAGCGCCTACATGACCAAGTTGTTGCTCGACAACTGGTCAGACAAATACGAGTTCATTGTCACGTTTGCCAACACGGCGCTGGAACACCCCAAGACGTTGGAGTTTGTCCATAACTGCGACGTGCATTTTGGTTTTAACACTGTGTGGTTGGAAGCAGTCGTGCATGATGGCCGCGTCGCTAGTACGCACAAAGTTGTTGATTACATTAGCGCAGCGCGTAACGGCGAACCGTTTGAGGAAGTTATCAAAAAGTACGGCATCCCCAATATGGCGTTTCCGTATTGCACCCGTGAACTCAAGATCAACCCCATGAATTCGTATTTGCGAAGCCTTGGCTTTGATTACCGCACCATCCCGACAGCAATCGGCATCCGTGAGGACGAGAAACGCCGCGTCAGCAAGACCGCTGAAGCCAAGAATATCGAATACCCTTTGATTGACGTGTGGCCGACAGACAAAAGCGACATTTTGGATTGGTGGTCTGAACAAGCCTTTGACCTTGGGATTGACGAATTTGAGGGTAACTGCCAAGGATGCTTTAAAAAGTCCATTAAAAAGCAATTCATGCAGATTGAACGTGATGCCGGTATCTTTGATTTTCATCGGCGCATGGAGCAGCAGTACCGATCGCATGGCCCTCAAGTCGGTGACCGTGTGTTCTTTCGCAAGAACATCGACACCATTGGGCTGTTTAAGCTATATGAAGAAAATAAAGATGCGCCGACGCGGTTAAGCCGCGTTGACGAGGATGGTGGTTGTTCCGAATCGTGTGAAGTTTACGAAACGACCATCGAATAAAAGAAAGCCCCCGTGGATAAGACGGGGGCTAAACACTCAACTAGGAGAACGAACCGTGTTAGATTTTCTCACAAAATTAGCGCCAGAAGGCGAAACTTTTTTAATTGTGCGGCAAAAGCCACAACTTAAAGAGGGCGAGTACCAGTACCACGCCGACGGTGCGATCAAGTGTACGTGGCCTGCCATGCTACCCGACGCCAAGATCAAGGATGATTGGGCGATCTACGGCAACACTGCGTCGTTCATCGTTGACCGATTCAGAGATGGCCACGTCAGCGCCAGTGCCGCCAACTGCGAGTATGTCCTTGTGATGGTGCTGGACGACGTGGGCACCAAGGCCACCGTGCCGCCATTAGAGCCGACTTGGAAGATGGAAACGTCCGAAGGTTCGTTCCAGTGGGGTTACGTCTTCAATGAGCAGCCAACCAAGGCCGACTTCAGCGCCGCCATCATTGCCATCGCCGAAGCAGGTTACACGGACAAGGGCGCGATCAACGCCGTGCGTAATTTTCGTCTGCCTGGCAGCGTCAACATCAAGCCCGACCGCAATTCGTTTAAGTCCGTCTTGCGTGAGTTCCATCCAGAACGTGACTTTTCATTAGCGCAAATCTGCACTGCCCTGAACGTAACGCCTGCCGCGTCGGTGGATGCGTACAAGCCGATCCGCATCTCAGATGACGGCACCGATGACGTGATGATCTGGCTGTCTGAGCAGGGTTTACTCTTATCCCGCCCGAATCAAGAAGGTTGGGCTGGCGTGATCTGCCCCAACAGCGCCTCACATACCGACGGCAACCCCGAAGGCCGATATATGCCTGCGAATCGTGCTTATACCTGCCTGCACAGCCATTGCATTGACTTTGGCAGCCGCGCCTATTTGGATTGGGTCGCCGAAAATGGTGGGCCAAAACACACACCTGGTTTGCGTGAAGAACTGCTTGCGTCTGTGATGGGCGCGGCGGTTAACAAACTCCAACCTACCGAAGCGTTCCCCGATGCGGCAGCGGCTGTGATCGCAGAGGTCGAGCGTAAAGAACTGCAACGGGTCGAGAAGGAAGGCTGGTACGAACGTTTCGCCTACCTGCAAGACGATGACGCCTTTTTTGATCTAATCGAGCGTCACGAAGTGTCCCGCGCGTCGTTCAATGCCATCTTTCGCCATATCGCCTGCAACAGTTTGCATGGCAAACGCCCCAAGATTGAGGCAGGCACCTGTTACGACGAAAACCGTCAGAAGAAAGGCGCGCGTATCCTGAAGGGTGTCACCTACGCAGCAGGCGAGTCTATCCTCTGCTCGCGTGACGGCATCGTCTACGGTAACCGCTGGCGCGATGCGCGTCCGGTGGCAGTCGCAGGCAACATTAAGCCTTGGCTCGATCACGTCGAGCGTATGGTGCCTGACGAAAAAGAGCGCGCGCACGTCTTTGACGTGATGGCGTTTAAATTGCAGAAGCCCCACATTAAGATCAATCACGCCGTACTGCATGGGGGAAACCCTGGGTCGGGTAAAGATACGATGTGGGCACCGTTTTTCTGGTCAATCGGTGGCAAAGCCTTGCGGAACGTCTCCCTTGTCCGCAATGAGGAGATCACATCCCAATGGGGCTACGCCTTGGAGACTGAAGTTCTGGTTGTCAATGAATTACGCCAGAGCGAGGCGAGGGACAGAAGGGCGCTTGAGAACACAATGAAACCCTTAATCGCCGCGCCGCCTGAGTTTTTATCGGTGCAGCGTAAAGGTCTAGCGCCTTACGATCTGGTGAACCGTCTGCAAATCATCGCGTTCTCGAATGAGCGCGTTGCCATCAACCTCCCGTCTGATGATCGCAGGTGGTTTGTCATCTGGTCGGACGCCCCGCGCATGAATGACGCCGATGGCGCGAAAATATGGGCGTGGTTGGAGGCAGGGGGCAAGAGCGCTGTCGCCGCGTGGCTTCACGCCCGTGACGTGTCTGCCTTCGCGCCTGGCGCAACACCTATGCTGACAGAAGCCAAGGCCATTATGGTTGAGGCCGGTATGAGTGGCGCTGAGTCGTTCCTTGTTGATCTTATGCGTAACCGTCTAGGTGAGTTTTCCAAAGGCGTTGTCGGTGCCCCTTGGCACGCCCTGTGCGACCGTTTGCAGGGGTCGGTGCAGGGTTCGGTGCGAATTGTGCAGCCTGCCCTTCTACACGCCTTAAAAGAGGCCGGATGGGTCGATATGGGGCGGCTGAAGTCTCGCCGCTTTGACAACAAGAAGCACATCTTCGCCGCGCCAGATATGGCGACAATGCCAAAATCTGACCTGCGAGACATGGTAGAAACCGCGCCGCCCTTGTCTGTGCGGTTGGTGAAATGATTTAAGGGGCCGCAAGGCCCCTTAATCGTTATAAATCTAAAACTGCAATTAGTAGAGCGGCGAGAAGTAAGGCGAGCGCAACAGTCATTCTATTTGCTCTCTCATGCCGTCAATGGCCGCGTTAATCTCATCGCCCAAATCGGGCGCATACAGGTCGAGCGCCTGAAGTAGCGTCAAGGCCGCGAGTTCAAGGTCGGCGATTTTGGCGAACAGTTCGGCGGTGTTTGTAAAGCCTTCGGCGTGGGCGAGGCGTTCGCGTTCTTCAAAAGTGAGTCTAGTTAACATGGTTTGTCCTTTAAAAATTGGTGTAAATGATTGCGCCGGTTGAGGTGATGCCAACAACGTCTGTTTTATCGTGCAAATAATCCAAAACAGCAGCAGCAATATCTGCGTCAGTTTCGCAACCCTCCAAATCAAACCTGTAGTTTTTTGCAATGCCTTCAGGGTTTTCCTCAGTGTAATCGCAGCACAGCGCAATGACATCCAGTGTGGATTGTTCACCTGTATCTTGCTCTAATTGCTCAAGGTAATCAAACAACAAGCCCAAGCCCTCATAAGAGAACTGGTCGCCGCGATTGTGGGCGCGGAATTCGTCGCGGAATTGTGAGGCGTTGTCAATGGTGATGTACATAATGTGCTTTCAGTTGGAAAAGATGACGCCGTTAGGCTGAATTTTGGTTAAGTTGGCGGTTGGCACGTAGCGCACTGTTCCGCCGTCTTCGTGGGCAACCCAAGTGCCCGCAAAGTCAACCGCGGCAGTGTTGCCCGTAACGCTGACGACAGTGCCGCGCGCGCGGGTGCCGTCCATCGTGCGGCGGATGACGGCTTGAGAAAATGCGACTTTATCGCCGATAGTTAATTTAGACATAGTGGGCTTTCAGAATGTGAGGATGTCGAAATAAGCCAAGGCGCAGACCGTCAAGGCGGCGGCGTAGGCGAGCACTGCGAGGATGTCCATTGCGGCGGCGCGGCGCTTTTCGAGGGCTTCTTGCGTGGGTTTGTAGGTGTAGCGGTGCATGATGTTTTCCTTTAGTTAATCAAGATGGCCATAACCGTTGATGGCATTCATTTGTTTACGCAATTCATCTGTCGTTGGCTCGTCATTCCAATGCATTGCGTTTTCAAAGGCTTCACGGTAGTTGGCGTCAAGATGGGCTTGCGCGACTTCCAAAACAGCGGCAAGTTGTTCAGGCGTCTCAACATCGCGCCACAGTTGGATGCGCTTGTCTTGGTCGTACAGTGCATAAATGTTGTCTGCGTATTCTTCGACAACGACCATGCCATCGCCGTCAGCGCAAAATGAACGGACATTGCAACCCAAATCACCGCGCATGATTACCCAAGTAATTAGAGAAGAGTCGATGGTTTTTAAACGCTTAGTTGTGGACATTGTGGATACCTCATTAAGTTGTTGAGGTGTTCAGTGTAACTGATTTCTTTACCTGGTCAACAACTATTTTCAATAGTTGAGTGAGTTGTGGGGGTTTACAGGCGATCGCTTCACGCCAGAGCGTTTGTGGATGTTGTGGACGCGCGGTGGATAGCGAAAAAATGGGGGCTTGACCCACGCTGCAAACCACGCCGAACATGGGGTTGAGTTGCTTTGTGGATATTGTGGATAGTAGAGATCATTAAAAGAAAAACCCACCTGCTTAAAAAATAGGCAAAAGGGGTACAGCGATTTGAAACGCACGTCCAAAGTGTCCACAGTGTCCACACTTTGCCCCGACGCATTTTGCCCACGCAAACAGGTGCGGACATTGTGGACAATGACCTGATGACCTGCTTGCCTGCTTGCCTGACTGTCCACAATGTCCACATAGGGTTTGGCTACCAGGTGTGGACAGTCCGCATAGTCCACAGGATTTTGCTCGAGGGGGAGGGGGTAGGGCCGACAGCAAAGGGCCTGCTGTAACGGAGCGTTTGCAGACAATTTATTTTTTTAATGCAGGTTGTAAAACAATTTTTATTTTTTAATTTATACTGGCGGCACGCATTCACGCGGCCATACAACTATGAGTTTTCATTCACTGCCACTTATCATCAACGAGATACGCGCCACAGAGGCGGTGCTTAACCGCATCTATGACGCAGCCAAACTCGGATTGAAGGGCGACAACTTAGCCTTTGCGGCAGGGATGTTGCCTAAAGCCTATCGTCAGTTGTGCGAGATGGACCCTGTGGCCGAGTTGGCCGAACATAAAGGCCGCGCAGATGGGGAAATGCGCGCGTCTAAGCAACTACACAAGGCATCTGACCAGGGCGACGCTAAAGCTACACTGGCTATTCTGCAAAACGTCCACGGCTGGGTGGCCAAGCAGTCCCTCACGGTCGACGTCAATCAGCAGATTAGCATCCTTGGCGCACTGGCCGAAGCCGAACGCCGCGCGCTGGATGTGATTGATGTCGAAATACTAGAAGTCCAAAATGCAAAGCACCAAGTACAGCGCTGAAGACGAACAAGAACTGATGGCGCGGTTATGGGCACCGCAGTACAAGGACAACCCACTGGCGTTTGTAAAGTTTATATTTCCGTGGTCGGTTAAGGGCACACCGCTAGAGAACTTTGAAGGGCCGCGCAAATGGCAGCGCGAGGTGCTGCAAACCATCACAGACCACATCAAAGCAAATAAAGGTGAAATAGACTTCAACACGCTACGGCAAGCGGTTTCATCTGGACGGGGTATTGGCAAGTCGGCGTTGGTCAGTTGGATCGTGATCTGGATGCTGTCCACGCGGATTGGCTCGACAACCATCGTGTCGGCTAACAGTGAATCTCAACTGCGCTCTATCACATGGGCTGAGATTACCAAGTGGCTGGCGATGTCGCTGAACTCGCATTGGTTTGAAGTTAGCGCCACCAGGTTGATGCCTGCCAAATGGCTGACCGAACTGGTCGAGCGTGATCTGAAGAAAGGCACACGCTACTGGGGCGTTGAAGGGCGGCTGTGGTCGGCTGAGAATCCAGACGCCTACGCGGGTGTACACAACTTCGACGGGGTGTTGGTAGTGTTTGATGAAGCGTCAGGTATCGACGACTCGATCTGGGCGGTGACGGCTGGCTTCTTTACAGAGAACACACCCAACCGGTTCTGGCTGGCGTTTAGCAACCCACGTCGCAACACGGGGTACTTCTACGAAACGTTCCACAGCAAACGGGAGTTCTGGCAAACCAAAGTGGTGGACGCCCGAACGGTGGAAGGAACGGACAAGCAGGTCTATCAGCAGATCATTGACGAATACGGACCGGACTCCGCGCAGTCGCACGTCGAGGTATATGGTGAATTCCCTAATGCGGGGGATGACCAGTTTATCTCCAGCTTGGTGGTAGACGACGCGATGAAACGGGAGAAGTACAAAGACCCATCAGCGCCGATCGTGATCGGGGTAGACCCCGCGCGGTTTGGCGCGGACGCAACAGTGCTGGCGGTCAGGCAAGGGCGAGACATTGTGAAGATTATTCGGCACAGGGGCGACGACACCATGACGGTGGTTGGGCATGTGATCGAGGCGATTGAGGAATGGAAACCCGCGATGGTGTTCATTGACGAAGGTGGGCTGGGCGCGGGGATCGTGGACAGGTTAAAGGAACAGCGGTATAAAATCAAGGGCGTCAACTTTGGCTGGAAGTCTAGGAACCCTGCCATGTATGGCAACATGAGGGCGCAGATTTGGGGTGATATGCGTGAATGGCTTAAAAGCGCCAGCATTCCAAACGACAGGTTCTTGAAAACTGATTTGATTTCGCCTATGATGAAGCCGGACTCCAAAGGCTCGATATTCTTGGAATCTAAAAAGGATATGAAAGCGCGCGGATTGGCGTCACCCGACGCTGCGGATGCGATAGCGCTAACATTCTCGTACCCCGTGGCCAGCCGTGGGGAGTACAATTTAAAAACAGAGCGCCGCGTGTCTTCTGATCGCGGCATGGTTTCAACCAGTTGGATGGGGTCTTAACATGGCGACTAAACAGGGGCTTTATGCTAAACAACAACGAATTGCTGCTGGGTCTAAAGAGAAGATGCGAAGCCCTGGTGATAAGGGTGCGCCAACTGCCAAAGACTTTAAAGACTCTGCTAAAACGGCTAAGAAAGGAAAGTGATGCCCCTCGTTAAATCTAAATCACCCGAGGCGTTTCGCAAGAACGTAGCTGCTGAAGTAAAAGCTGGCAAGCCGGTCAAGCAAGCAGTCGCAATCGCATACTCTGTTAAGCGTGCTTCTCCACCACCGAAGAAAAAATGACCCCAAAAGCCCTGCAAAATTGCCTGATCATGGAGCGTGATGTTGAGACGCACGCGCTGTTCATATTGCCACCTGGCGAAAAACTTGGCACTGGTGTGGTACTATCGGCAGGCCCAGATTGCAAAGACGTTAATGTTGGTGATCGTGTATATTTCGATGTCGGGCAAGAATTTACGCATAACGGCAAAGAGTATGTGCTAATGCGCGAACCTCACGTTTTAGGGGTCTTTAATGGCTGATCCAACCGGAATAGTTGCTGCGGCTAATGTTGCTGCTGGCGGCAAACCACTGAAGTCTGACGCAGACATCCTGACCGTTGCGCGTGCAAGGTTGGACATGGCTGTCTCTGCGCTATCCGAATCCCGTGAAGACGAAACCGATGACCTGAAGTTTTATGCAGGCTCACCCGACAACCATTGGCAGTGGCCTGCTGACGTACTGGCCACCCGTGGCGCGGTGCAAGGCCAGACCATCAACGCCCGTCCTTGCCTGACTATCAACAAATTGCCCCAGCATGTGCGGCAAGTCACCAACGACCAACGGCAAAACCGCCCAGGCGCTAAAGTCATTCCTGTGGATGACAACGCCGACATTGAGGTGGCTGACATTTTCAACGGCATGATCCGGCACATTGAATACATCAGTGATGCGGATGTGGCCTACGATACGGCGTGCGAGAACCAAGTGTCCTACGGCGAAGGGTATATTCGCCTGCTGACTGAGTATTGCGAAGACAACAGCTTTGACCAAGACATCAAAATTGGCCGTGTTCGCAACAGTTTCAGTGTCTACATGGACCCTACGATCCAAGACCCAACGGGTGCGGATGCCAAGTATTGTTTCATCACTGAAGACCTGCAAAAAGAAGAATTTGAGCGCATGTACCCCGATGCTGCGCCGATCACCACGCTCCAGTCGTTGGGTGTGGGCGATCAGTCGATCAGCAACTGGCTTAATGAGGACACGATCCGCATTGCCGACTACTACTACATCGATTACGACCGCACAACGCTGAATTTGTACCCTGGCAACGCTACGGCGTTTGAGGGCACACCTGAAGACAAGCAATTAAAAGCGTTTTACGGCAAACCCATCAAGTCCCGCGAGTCTGACCGCCCAAAAGTGCGGTATTGCAAGATCAACGGCTACGAAATCCT
>Ga0209084_1000496_pt1 | contig 37000 bp, 56 predicted proteins | sample C_130820_MF_Meta_FD_187309 | JGI IMG/M metagenome (GOLD analysis project Ga0209084, IMG submission 187309) | Freshwater microbial communities from Lake Croche, Canada to study carbon cycling - C_130820_MF_MetaG (SPAdes) (version 2) | ecosystem: Environmental > Aquatic > Freshwater > Lake... | reverse complement strand
AGGAGCAGTTAATGGTTCGTTGTTGTACAGCCACATTGATTTTTACCTATTCAAGTTAAGATAACTTTACTTAGGGTTATTCTTCATCTTCAATTTCTTCTTCGTCATCAATTTCCGTTTCAATTTCACTACCACATACGATACAATACCTAATATCATCGGTAAGGCATCCCTGTTGAGAGTGAATTTGATATTCTGAGTCGCATTCAAAACAAGTTATTTTCGTTATCATAGACTTCCTTGTCCTCTTTTTATTTATGTTTAAAGTCTGTTTTATACCAACCATTACCTTTTAGAGCAAAATTACTACGAGCGATTAATCGTTTAGGAGATTCAGCTGCACAATATTTACAGTTTAGGGGATCAGATTGGTCTTTTCTTAATTCTTCCCAAACTTCTTTACAGCTTGGGCATTCGTAATCGCGTAATGGCAATTTTATTTCCTCATAATATGAATTTTGTTATTTTTATTTATAAATAGTTATAGGTCGCGGAACGCCAATTCCCACCTATTCTAACCATTTCTTTTCTGTTAAAAGGATTAACTATGATCAGCAACAATACTTATACACAAACAATTCCATATTTTTATATTATACAAAATAAAATAACAAAAAAACTTTATGCAGGATCAAAATGGGAATGTAAATGTAACCCGAACACATTTATGACTAAAGATGGATACACAACATCTTCCCCAGAAATTAATTTTTTAATAAAAACTAAAGGATTAGATACATTTGAAATTATTAGAATAGACACAAATTGCGATGGATTACATGTAAAAGATTATGAGACATTATTCTTACAAACTTTAGATTGCGCAAAATTAGAAAATTGGTATAATCAACATAATAATACAGGAATACAATTTGGTACTAAAAATTTTTTAAATTCTATGTTAAATAAGCACGGAGTTCACCATTCTTCAAAAATTCCAGGAACAAAAGAAAAAATGTTAAATACTAGAAAACAAAAATATAATGGAAATTTTTGTTCGGATATAGAATTAAAAGATAGGTCAACTAGAATATTAGGAAACCGTAATCCATGTTATGGTTTTTCTGGAGATAAAAAATAGTTGTTGTAAAAATTACTGGGGTTAAAAATAACCCCAGTATAGCAATGAAATTTAATTTCTTAACTCTATTTAGCATTTAACTGCATTGGCAGTATTTTTTAGCAGGTGGAGCTGAAGTCCAATCATATGGGTGTTCATCAATAGAATTAGGTAACGTAATTGTATCTTCTCCAAATTTAACATAAGAGTTATCATTTGGATACCATGGAGAACCACCCATTCCTCCTATAGGACCAACGCCTACGCTTCCTGTAATAACAGTAGATTTTTCTCCAATAGATAATTTTCCACCAAAAATTTTATGCAACTCATTATACAATTCTAATGCATCATGATTAGATAAAATTAATTCTTTTTTATCAGAAAGAGTAAATACAAATTTACTTAATTTAGCCATAATAATTTTCCTATTAACCGTGACAAGCTACGCATTCGCCTTTAGTAACATTTACTCCATTTTCAGATCTAACATAATACAATGATTTAATCCATGGATCTTTAAATGCCAATTTATGAACTTCGCTAATATATTCTTCATCTTCATCAGCTGAAAAGAAGAAATTAATGCTTTGAGCTTGATCAATATAACGTTGACGAGCAGATGCTAATCTAACAATTTGTTTTTGATCAATCTCAAAAGCTGTTTTAAATACTGCTTTTTCATTATCATCTAACCAAGTAACATGTTGTACTGAACCGTTATTACTTATAATGTCTTTAACCACTGCATCTGTATAAACGCCTTTGCTTTTCATTATTGTTAATAACGATGGATTAACTCGATCCATTTTACCAGCAGAGGTATTTTGAACATAAGCATTTTTATAAATTGGTTCAATTCCCTGACTAACAGAACCACAGATTAAAGCTGAACTAAGATTCGGAGCAATAGCAACGCGATGAGTATTTCTAACGCCATAACCTTTACACCATTCTGGTTCGCCCCAGTTTTGCGCCATCCATTTACTAGCTCGTAATGATTCCTCATCTAAATGTTTAAAGATCTCAGTATTTTTATAATAAGCGTCCATTGATTCAAATGGAATATTATGGTCTTGTAAATATGTATGGAACCCAAGCATACCCAATCCAAGAGCTCTAGATGCTTCAGCAAAAGCAACAACTTTTTCCATTCCAGGTTGAGTTTTACCGATTTCAATTAAATCTTGATTAACACAATCTAGGAATACTGTTGCATTAAATACTGCGTCAGTATCTTTCCACTCATCATAAAGTGAAGCATTCATCGAGGATAAAACGCAGCTAAATGTATAATCTTCGCTGGAGTGTAAAGCGATCTCCGTACAAAGATTAGATGCATTTACCCTTAATCCTTTATCTTTATACATTTGAGGACTAAGATTATTAACTCGATCAACAAAAAAGAAATAACCCTTTCCAGTAATCATTTTAGTTTTTAAGGCTAATTGATAACGTAAAACCGCATCATTATCATTGGTATCCAATCTAGCAATAAATTCATCAGTAACAACCCAACCGAGATTTGCATCATCTGGGTTTTTGCTAATAAAATTTACAATCTCATAAAAATCTGGATGATCAATTTCAATATATCCAGCCCAAGCTCCACGTCTTTGGCTTCCTTGAGAAATATCTCTGGACATTTGAATAAAATCTTTAAAGACTGGGAGAACGCCTGAAGCTCCTCCTTTAACGCCCTTGATAGGAGCTCCACGGTGTCTAATCTTTCCTAGGTAGCCACTAGTACCGAAACCATTTTTACTTAATACAGCAGCCTCTTGTTGAGCTCCATAGAATCCAAAAACGCTATCTGGAATTTCTCCTCCAGAACAACTAACAGGACAACCAAATCCAGTTCCCATATTAGATAAAACTGGAGTAGAGGCAGCCAACCAACCATTCCATAATAATTCAAAAAATTTAGGTTGCCATTCATCAGGATTTGGAGTATATTTTGCAGCATGTTTAGTTATTCGATTATAAACTGATTTTAAATCTGGACACTCAGCAGAAAGGTTTTTCTCCTTAAGCATTTGCCAAGCAATAGTTGTGCACCATGCAGGCAGTTGACCAGTTTCTTGTAACTCTTTTCTCTCATCACTCAATTCATCATAAATTGATTTTTCGTGCTTTACCATACAAATCTTGCCTCTTTCCAGTTGCGGTTGTAGTCACTACCAGTCGAACTAAAGAAATCATGTAGCGTAGTTGACTCTAAATCTTTGTAAAACCATTCAGCAATTGGATTCCATGATGGTTTAAAAATAGATTTATAACCTAATTGTTTTAAACACATGTCTAATCTAGATTCAGTGAAATTATTTAACTGAGTTTCTGTAACACCTTTAATATGACCTTTTTCAAAAGTTTTACCATTAATAAATCCATCATGTTCTCTAATTACTCGAGCAGTTTCCTCTAATTCAGAACGTAAATGCAATTCATCTTCTTCGCTAAATTGTCCATCAACTTTTGCTTCGGATAATAATGTTCTGAATAACCAAGCACCGCCTTGCGAATGTAAAGATTCATCAATAGCAGAAAAGTTAATTCCAGCATTTACATTAATTGCTTTATTTTTACCATTTGAATTAAAATGTTTAATAAAAGCAAACTGACCAAATAAAACAGCGCCTTCAACCATAGAGAAAATTCCAACAGATTTTAATTTATCCATTAAAGTTTCTCTTTTCGATAAACGTTTACCGATCCATTTCATTCTATTAACTAAAACTTCATCATCTAGATATGATAAGTAAAATTCATCAGTATCTAAACCTAAAACTTGATTAATTTTATTATAAAAAGGAGCATGAACATTAGTTTCCATAAAAGCAAAGGCATCAGCCATTCTTTGAATATCAGGTCTCGGAAACACCTGAGCAACATAATTTTTCCAGTATTCATTAACTGAAATTTCATATTTGGTAAATAATTTTAAAGTAGAAGTCAATCCATAGAGTTCCGCTTCGTTAAAATTAGTTCTTATATCATGTAGGTCTTTTTCGACCTCAATTTCAAAATCAAACCACATTATCTCTTGCTGTTTTCTAGCAAATTCAATCGCCACTGGGTAATCAACAGTGTATGTTTCCTTTGGCGTCAGTAATCTAATAGCCATATTAGTCCTTTTCAATAAAAATTAAAATAGTTGCATCCCTGCAACTCATTATCCATATACTAATTATAAAGTTTTATTTTGTAAAATTTAACATTGGAACTGGTCCAGTCATATACTGAGGCAATTCACCATTCCATTTATCGATTTTATTTAGCTCAAGCACGCTTGGGTTATTTCTCAATGCAGCACCTTTAATTTCAATCGCCTCAGCTTCTGCTTTAGCAATAGCAATCTTAGATTCAGCTACACCTCGAGCTTCAGCAATAGTTTTATCTGCCTCAGCTTTTGATTGCGCTACTTCATTTTCTCGTTGTTGAGTTTTTTGTAATGCTTGAATTTTAGCATTAATAGACTCAACAATAGACTCGGGTAAACGCATATCACCAACCAAATAAATGCTTTCTATTTTAATACCAACTGAATCCATATCATGACGAACAAGAGTAGTTACATCATCAATTAAAGCACTTTTACCCTCACCATAAACAGATTCAATATCTCTAGATGAAGCAGCTTTGTTAAACGCATCTCTCACGCTATTGCGTAATACAACATGAGTAATTTCACTAACGCCTTTACGATATTTCTGGAAAATATCAGTTACTTTATCTGGTTCGATATGATAACTAATACCAACATCAGTATTTACAGTTAAACCTTGTCTGGTTTGAAATGTAAACGAATCATCATTTGGACTACCTTCAGTTGAAGCTTTGGTCCAAACATGGTTTTGCGTAAATGTTGGGAATAAGAATAAGTCTTCATTAACACCGATCCAGTAACGCCCAACGCCTAATACTTGACTATCCACACCCTTGTCGCCGCCATTTAAAAATACCTTAATTCCAGTATAACCTGGAGGAACATTAGAACAAGCAACAAGGAATGGAATCACTAACAACCATAATAATTTTTTCATTTTTATTCTCCAATCATTTTTTTCTTATAATCGGCATAAGCTGTTTCCCAGTTACTTAAAAACTTTTCAGCTAATTGTTCTCTAGGTAATACTGCAGTAGCATCCATTAATGATTCAATATTCAAAACAAGAGTAACTCTAGCTTTCGGCTCAAACGTATCTTTATCAACAAACATCTCAACATTTTCAATTAACATATCACACACCTCTAAAAATATATTTTACAACAGATGGTACTGTTGCAGCAGTTAATACAATTAAAACAAAACCGGAAATTACTTCAATGTCATCTCTAGCCGAAACTAGATACGGGCAAACAATTCCGATAATCAAAAAATACAATATTAAAACAAAACCTGCTTCAATAATTGCTCTACCCATTACACGTCACCTTCTTGTCTAACTTCTGATTTAATAATATCAAAACCTTGCGGATATCTAGCGGATAACTTCTCGACGTTCATTACAATAGCATCTTCTAACGTAATATTTAATGCCTTACAAGCAACAACTGCATACCATAAAATATCACCTAATTCGCGTTTCAAGTGAAAAATATTATCTTCATCTAACGGTTTACCTTGAAATACAATTTTCTTAACAACTTCAGTAAATTCACCTGCCTCAGCAGTTAAACCAAAAGAAGCAGTTAATAATTCAGGAATTAAAATTCCTAATTTATTACCATCCAATTCGCTCAACCTTGATTCCAGAATACCAAAAATTGATGATGGGTGTGAAATTGTTGATTGGACAAATGCTTCATAATCTTTTAATTCAACTTTACTCATAATTTCCTCTATCTAATATAATTGTGTTTACTTAATGATGCATGATAATTTACTCCATTAATCCAATATGGATCGTACACTAAATTATCATTATGACATTTATTTTGTAATTGAACTTGTTTAAACTCTTGTTGTTCAACCATTTTTTGATCCAAATCAGATTTAAAATTTAAATCATAATAATATTGTTTTTGAACATTAATAGCTGTTATGTAATTCAAGCTGGAACTCATATTGGTGATCCTCTGCATTAAATTTATTTAATTTTTGCTCTACTCTATCGCGATACTGTATCCAGCCTCTAAAGTTACGATACCAATATGATGGATCTCCTGGAGTTGCTTGATGTTCAGCTGGACTAGCATGAATTGGAACCGAACCAACCAATCTATCGTGTAATATAATATCATTTGCTAAATTAGCAGCACTACCATCATGATTACTGTAACTAACTCTAGCACAACGAGCTGTTGAAGCTTTTAATAAATCTTCTTCATCATAATATTTACGTTCTTCATCAGTAATGTACGGTAAATGCCATTCAGTATGCTCTCTTTCAACAGATTCACTAGATTGAATAGCATGATAAATTGCTTTAGCTAGAGTTTGAATCTCAGGCTGAGCATCCGGATGAATTCTTAAATCAAAAAAGTTATCCCATTCTGTTGAAGTAATAATAACATTAATATATTGCCATGGCTCTAAAATTCTATTGCCAATCTGTTTATGTAATCCAATTTTACTAAACCCATAAGCAAAAACGCAAGCAACTTTAGCTGAAGTTTTCCAAATAAATTTAGCAGCAGATAATTTCCATCCAGTTAATTCAGCATTGGCTTGCATACCGGACTCATTGGCACCCCAGTAAACTGGCATAGCTGGATCATTCCAAACTTGAGAAATAATTTTACTAATTGGAATTGCTCTGGAACTAGACGCAGATCTAGAAAATACTCGATGCGTCATAAACTCAGCATGAATAAATCTAGGGTATTTTAATTGTAAAGTACAAATTCTATTATCAAAATCGTAATAAGAATCTGCAATCATTTTAGCTGTAATCATTTTCCAAAAGTCTCCAAATATAAACTTTCCAATTCCGGTCTATCTTCGGGAATATATTTTACCTGATATTTATCCCATCTAAACCAAATGCCACTAACTCTCATGTATTCTAGACCATCAATAAGGAATTTCGTATTTCCATCTTCGCTAGCATTAATTTTTTCTATTTTAGTTGTCATATTTTCTTCCAATTTAAGTATTCCAGTTCAGCTCGTAACCCAGAGAAGGTGTTATTACTTATTATAACTAATAATTCCTCCTGTGTCAAGCCATTTTTTATTGCATCATTAATATCCTTGACTCCAAATGATTCTGGTAATAAACAAACAGAGAACCCATTCTTAATAAACTTCCCGATATTTTTAACGATATTGGCGTTTCTAGGCTCGCAATCCGGAATGAGTATCAACTTACTCTTATCAAACACATTAGCTGCAGCGGACAAATTTGAGTCTGCAGTTGCGATCGCATTAGGAAGGAATAAAGAATCAAATGGACCCTCACATACCATTATTGGTTTCATTGGATCAACTTTATCCAATCCAAAAATCTTTTCTTGTTCCCTGTCAATCTTTACTGTTATATATCTCATGGAATAACTATCAAGAGCTCTTCCCTGAAATGCAACTAAATCACCAGATCTAGAATAAAATGGAATGATTACCCTTGGACCAGTTTGATCAAGTTTTTTATCAGAAACGGATTCAACAAAAGCTTTAAAATCATCGGTAAAAAATAGATATTTAAGATATTTTTCTGGTATTTTGCGATCTAAGATATACTTTTTAGCAATATGATCGTCGTCTAAATCAGCAATAGTAGGTAAATCTATTTTTTTATCTTGAATTTTAAATTTTGGAATTGCAGGTTTATCAATAGAATTAGTTTTCTTTCCAGTAAATTTTTCCTGGAAATTTTCCATGATATATTCTTGTTCTAGATAAGGATCTAGATAACCAAGCAAAGATCTAAGAGTTGTTCCTTTATCGCAATTAAAACACGTGTAGAAATAATTATCGTTTTTTGCATAAACGAATCCACGAGTTTTTGATTTCATTTTTTGTGAGTCGCCGCAATATGGGCAACGCATGGTGTACAAGTTGGTATTCTTTTGTTTAAAGAGTTCCAACTTAGGTGATAACATTAAAATGTATTTTCTATCTATCCAAATGCTCATAATAAAAAAGCCTGAAGTTTATATTCAGGCTTATTATACTACGAAAAGATAAAAAAGTAAAGCATTATTTTATTACAAATAATTTTTTGAGCATATCAATATTTGAAAATATCCATAAAACAACTACACCGCCGCCCCACAATAACCATTTGTATTGTAATAGGTCTACAGTCTTGGCTTCATTTTTATCAACTCTATCAGTTAAAATTTTATTCATAGAATTAATTTCCTCTGTTAATAACTTCTCAATAGCATTAATTCTACTTGAAATATTTTTCTCAGAGTCTTCTAATATTTTATATAAATCTTCTAATTCATCTTTAGTATTAAGAAGGTTATATTCTATTTTCGTAGTTTTATCTAATACTGCTGCATGTTGAGTATCGATTTTATCAATTACGTCTTCGATTCTACTAAAAAGCCTATTAATAAATCCGACTTCTTGTTTTAAGACTGCAACTTCAACTTTTAATTCCGATAACGTTTCGACTTTTACATCATGCAACGTTGAATTATCTGCCATTATCTGCCCACCTTTAGAGAAATATCTTCTATTTTTGATGTTTGTTCAAGTAATTTATCTAGTTTATGAGAATAATTTTCTAAAGATCGCAATAAGTTAAGTCTTTTTGCCATATTACTTTTTGATAATATTTCTTTATCGTTATAATTATTATAATGGATCATTGGGGTTGCCTCTTTGACAGTCATCATAACAAATACCAGTTATTTCAATTTTTGTAATTTATAAATTGTAGTATTGCATAATTCAACAGATTCGTCAATTATATTTTGCATAGAAGTATCATCAGTAATTAATCCTCTATTTTTAGAAATCCAATCCCTAAATTCTATAATAGCATCAACTGCGATTTTCATTTCAGCAGCAATTGGAGGCAAACTAATAAATTTACCATATAATCCAATATAAGCTTCACAGAATTTATCTACAGTTTCAACAATTTCTACATAAAAAGTTGTTAGAGCAGAATGTTCCGAAAAAGAATCTGTACTTAAATGAGCAAAATGAGTAGTTGTAGCTAGAGCTCTACAACGAGCAAAAAATTCAGAAGCAATTGCATTGGAAATTCCTTCTTTTGAACTTGGATCTTGAGCTTCTTCAGGCGGATATCCAGGTTTTGTAGCTTCAAATAAAGCTTGTTCTATTTCTTTTTGATTAGCTTTACGTGTTCTATCAAAACCGCAATCTTCAATAATAGAAGTTAATTTATTTTTATATTTATTATCCATTTTATCCTGCCCTTGTTATTGGAGTTCCAGTCATAACTGGAGATTGTTTTTTTCTTGGCATTTTTACTCCAGGATCTTTAAGTCCTGCTATACCATTTGTAGTATTAGTTGGAGTGGTACTAACCGCAGCAGGAGCACCTTCCCCATCTTCTTCTAAAAATTGTTTAAATGTTTTCATAATTCTCTTAATATTTTTGCGATTTCCATATCTAAAGGAATATCAGAGGAAATTAATTTATTTCCATCATATGAAATTTCTGTAGGCATTCTATTTAAATAAACTAAAAACGTTTTTAATGCACTATAGCAATTATCATCTAATTTAAAAAACAACATTTTATTTACTGCTATAGTTGGCTCAAAAACATTATATAATAATATTAAATGATTTAAAATTAACCGCTCAGCCAATTCACCAGATTTTTTATATTTCTTTAACAATCGTTTAATGTAAATTATTCGTTTTAAATCAGAATTAAATTCAACTACAGAATAATGTATAGAATAATAATGTTTTGCAGCAAATAATAAAAAACTATCTTCAGTCAATTCATCCATAATTATATGTTCAGTTTTAATTTTGGTTAAGATAATTATTTGGAGTATTAGCCTGTTCCAAGTCAGTATTACTTACTTTAGCGTTTTTATCTGGATATCCGTAAAACGTAACTTTAGCTTTTTTTCCGCTACTTTCTTTCTTAGCATCTTTAATAGTTTCAATTAATGATTTAGTCGCATCTTGTTCAGTATCTTCCATACGATTTTTTAAGTGCAACCAAGCTTTAAATGCCGGAGAATTCTTAATTTTATCACGAAGTTTCGCACCAATAACTCCGCGCAATTTATATGGATCTAATCCTAAATGTCTATAATAAGTTACGACTTGATCATAATTACTTACTTCATCAATTTGTTCTAATTCATTATCAATAATATCCGATAAAGAATTTTCTAAACGAAGAGCTTTTATACTTTGTAAATCCATTTTAGGTTATCTCCTATTATTTATTTTTATGTTGCATTGATTGACGAACGGCAACTGGATGCACTATATGCACTGGAGTTGGGTGACTTAAAGAATGCGATGGGGTTGTATCTAAATGAGTAGTTGGAGCAGTAGCAGCATGATGAACTGCCAATGAATCCTGTTTATGCGCAATAACTTGTGGATTATGCATAGCAGGACTAGTAACATTTGGTTTTTTTGGCATAAATTTAGATAAAACTGATTGTTTAGGTAAAACGCGCTGTTTTAATCTAGGTTCTACTGGCTCTGGATGATGCTGTTGATGATGTTGCATTTCATAATTATGTTCGTGCTCTCTGTTTATACTAGTCATTAATGCAGTATCAGCTTTATTTTCGCTATCAGATTTAGTTATTTGTTTTTCTCTATTTGCAAATTTGCGAGTATTTTTTAATATCTGCGGATTTGTATATTTTGAATGCAATTTAATTCCAGCATCAGCTGATTTAGCAGATAATGCATTATGATAAATTCGGGTTGATTTATCTTCATTTAATCTAACAAAATTTTCTTTATAATGACTTAGTAACTTATCTTTAAATCCCATTGATACAGGAGCATTATTTGAATTTGATTTAGAAGTTAACTGAGCATGAGATGGATCCATTTGATCTTTCCCAGTAGAGAATTTTCTAGGTTTAGTTCCATGAAAATGCTTTGATGGATCAGTAGATTTAAATAAAGGTTTTAATGAGGTAAATTTATTATGCATTTGTTCATCCAATTCCACGGGGAACCACCTTTTTAAAATTTATTTTTTTAATTTTATTCAACACTTTTCTAGTATTTTCTTTATCTTGATCAGATTGCATACTAGCTGTTGAAGACGCGGTACTTTGTAGCGGACCAGTAGCTATTGGAGAAATATCATAATTAGGCGATTCAACTGATTCAGCAACTCCATTATAAACAGACCATGTTCCTGGAGTCATACTTCTAGTATCAGAAGAATCAGCAGGAAGTTTTAATGGAACAATTTTATTAACTTTTTTCTTCAAATTAATTTTTACAATTTCTTCTAAACGTAAATCTGATTTAAATGTTAAATCTTCTAAAATATCATAAATAAATTCTCTTGATTCAGTTAAATCCAATGATTTTGAATTATCAACAGTAATATAAGAGTTAAATAAACTAATAATTGCTTGTCTATTTGCATTTCCAACACTAATTCTATCCAATGATTCTTTTAAATTTTTTCTATCTTTTAATCGTTCTACAGCAATTCCTAAATTAGCCTCAACAACAATTAAATGCGTTGTATAACCAATTGTTTCTAATATATCTTTAGTTATAACAAACCCCAGATCGAATAAATTTCCAGTAACGAGTATGGAATATCTTTCTAAAAGAGAATCTTGTTTTTCCGATTTAGCTCGTTTAAATACTGCGTCATTATACAACATCTCATCAATTTGAGTTGACGTAAATTCTACAATACCGTAATTAGATGCAATATCTCTAATTACGACATCCTTTCCGGATCCAGGAGATCCGATAATAAAAATTGCTTGTTTATTTTGCATTTTAAAATAGTCGTAGTTTGTTTAAAAATCCACGAATATATGATTCATGAACATTCATACCAGATTTAACATCACTCATCAATTCTTTTGCATGATCATCTGAAACATGAGATGGAACTCCTTGTCTAAATGAATGGAAATCATTGTTTTTAGCAAATTCTCTCATTTTAGTTCCCGACATTCCAGCAGTTCCTTCTGCATTTGGATCTCTATGTCCAGCGGAACGTACTTCTATCTTTTTAAAATTATAATATCCATGTTTAGAAGGTACTCCATTATATTTATGTATTAATTCTTCCATACCTTTTGTGCGATCACTACCAGCAACATAAATTAAATGATCATGACCAGCATCATGTAATTTGGATAAATGATGTAATAATGTTGGAGATTTAGAATCGGCTACAGAAAAATTAGTTCCAGGAGAATATCTAGATAAATGTTTTAATTTTTGTTCTGAGCTTAATGGATTTTTCTTTGAATCATGACTACCAGAAGCGATAATATTATGATCAGCATTTTCTTTTTCTGCAGTAGAACGAACAGAATTAATTAACTGTAAGTGCCCAGTTGTAGGTGGATTCATTCTACCAAAAGCAGTAACAACAGGATTTTTAGTGCTCATTAACGTACCTTTAACAAATTAGCTTTAGAAAATTCTTCTCTATTAACAAGTTTAGTTGGTTCTCCATTATGATGAATAACAAATCCTTCCGGATTAGTTCTTTTGTCACCAATATGGTGTTCTAATCCACCTTCATGTTGATTTAATGTTTTGGTTAAAATATCTTTAGCCGACTGTAAATGCCCATGCATTTTTAATAGATGATTATAATGATCAGAATTACCAGCAATATGAGATAGATGACCAGTTAATTCGGTATGTTTTCTAGCTTTACCTGCATCGCTTTTTAACTTATCAATTTGTTTTTCATATTTACCTGCTATATGATGCTGCAATCCTTCTGCAGTTGGTTTTTCTCCAGTTCTAACCGTATGATTAATATATGTTGCTAAATGACCGCTGTCACCACCATGAGGTGCTGTAGCATCATACATTGTATGTTTATGCGCTTTATGAATTTTCTCGGCAGCATCCATATGTTTTTGAAATTTAGCTTGATCAGATTCACTGTAATGAACATTTCTAGTATCGTGCTCTGGAGTTTTACTCCAAACATCTGAATGAGATTTAAAATTATGTAAATCTGGATGAGGATCAGCTTTCATAGAAGATAAAGTATCTCCATGATACTGCGTATGAGTAACAACACCTAATTTTGCTTTTTTAACTTTATCTGCTTCTTCGCCATGAGCAGTATATTTAATTGTATTTGGTGTAAATGATACGGATCCATTATCATTATGTTTCTTATCATCTCCACTAAACATTAAATCGCCTTGATATACACCCTTTTTTGGAGTAATTTTATGTAAATGATCCAACGAATCTTTTAACTTCTCAACTAATCCAGGAGCATGGCCATGGTTTTGCTCAATATCTTCGTGAGTATAATTTATTTTTGGATTTTTATTAAATGCAGATTTACTGGCTACAAAGAATTTACCATTCTCTGGATGATGACCATATACGATGGAAGGAGATCCATCGTATTTCATAGTAAGGTTAGTGCTATGTTCTCCAGATTTAATTGCATCATGAGCATGATGTAATGCCCCCTTGGCATGAGCATATCCATTTGAACCTTCAAAAACTCTATCTTCTGGATGTTTAATGTGCTTTAATTTAGCACCTTCTTCCTCGTTCTCAACAAGAAAATCTTTAAAACTTAGCATATAACCTCTCTGGCTTAATGTATATAATATAATTAACTATTTATATTATAATAGTTTTTCTTTAATCCAGTCAATTACATTTATAGTTGGAACCCAATTTGTTGCTAATTTAAATTTAGTATTATCTGATAAATTATTTAATGCCTCACCAGCGGGTTTTTTAATATAAACAATACTATCTGATAAAGTATTAGCAATTTCATTAATAGTTTTTGTTTCTCCATATCCAATATTAAATACTTGAGCTTTCCACATATCTGGATTTGTATCAAAATAATTTATACATTCAATATTAGCTTGAGCAATATCTTTTACATGAATAAAATCTCGCTCTTGAGTCCCATCACCAGTAACCGTTAACGGTTTACCATCTTTTAATAGTTTTTCAAAAATACCCAATACTAACGCATATTGACCAGATTTGGGAGAACGTTCGCCATAAACATTAAAATAGCGAAGAATAACTGATTTAATTCCGTAGATTTCATAATAATTTCTCAAAAATAATTCTGCTGCGTATTTAGTTGATGCATATGCATTTAAACAATCTTCTCGTTCAGTTTCTTTTAACGGAAAATTAGTATTTAATCCATATATTGAAGAAGTTGAAGAGAAAACAATACCTTTAATTTTATTTGCTTTTGCTGCTTCCAATACTGAAACAACACCTTTAATATTTGAATCAATTGCTTTTCTTGGATTAGCAATTGATGAACCCAAACGCGATTCTGCTGCTAGATGAAAAATAAACTCGCAACCTCTACTAATTGTAGTTAATTTTTTCGTATCACAAACATCGAAATGATGATTGATAACATTTTTACTGTCATTAAAATAAAATTGATCGTTATCAGCTGATAAATCATCAACATTAACGACAGTATAACCAGAGTCAACTAATGTATCAATTAAATGACTTCCAATAAACCCGCACCCACCTGTAACCAATACTTTCATAATTTCACCGTTTATGTTATAGATGCCTTATTATAATATAAAGCATCTATATTGTCAAGCACTTTTAATCAAGAAAAACTTTTTTAAATTTTTCCATAACAGTATATGGATTAAATTTTTCCACTAATTTAGAATATTCATCTCTATAAGATACAATATTAAGTAACATATTATATAAATCATTGGCATTGTTGTATAACAATCCAGTATTTTTTAATAAAGTTATATGGTGTTTGTCTCTTCCACCATTAAAGCAAAATACGGGTTTATTATGAAATAAACCCTCGCAAATTGCCAGACCAAAAGATTCACCATCGCTTCTACCATGAAGCATTGCATCACAAGACAAAATAAAATCAGTTTTTTCTTGCATATCAATTATTGGATCAAGAAATATAATATTCGGTAAATTAACAAATTTAAATGTATTTACAAATACAAAAACGTAATTAGGGTTTTTATATGCAAAATAAGCAATAGTTTCTAATACAAATGGAATATCTAATTGATGTAATCCACCAATTCTACCAATAATAATTTTATCTTCACCTATTCTTAATTTTTCTCTAAAATTAGTTTTTCTTTCTTTTGGTAAATTAACTATATGCGGAACATAATCAATTTGTTTATTACTCATATGTTCAGATAACCATTCAGATATATATGCATATCTATCTCCATGCGGCTGATTAGCTTGAAATACCGCATGAATTAAATTTTTAGATTTTGTTGTTAATATTCCATCATCAAAACCACCTTTAATAAAATAAGTAGCGTCAATATTATTATTAACTATAATATTATCTAACTCTTCTAATGAATCATAACCAAATAAAGGAAATTTAGTTTTAACTGATTCAACAACATCATCTTGTGTTAATGAATCAGAACTAACTCCAGGAAAATCTACGTTTGTTGGATAAACAATTATACTTTCGTTACCTAAAATTTCTTGATTATATTTTGCATAATCAAGAATTGCAGTTGTAGTTCCTCTATGACATAGGGTATTTGATTGAAATGCAATTTTCATATATTACCATTTCCAAAAAATTTGATACTCAGTTAATATTGGATTATTTTTTATAGATTGCATATAATCAAAAACAAATTTTCCTTTTCCATCAAATATTCCAGCCTCATACCAATTATCATCAACCCCAATTAAAGCTCCTTCTTTTAAAGAAGGTAAAATTGTCATTAATTCATATAAATGGTGTTTTGCGCTAGTAAATAAAATTTCTGGATCATTTCTAGGAGCATCAAAACTATCTAAATAAAGAAAATCAATTTTTCTATTTTCAGATAATAATTTTTTATTTAATTCTTTTAAATATGTTATACTATCTTCCTGTGTAACTATAGATCTATTTGATTTCATTCTACTTTTACAATATGCAATACTTTCTTCTGCTATATCAACAGTATAAAAATCTCCGCCATATTGGTTTATATATTCATCAAATAATAAACTACTTTGACCATCGCCAGTATAATTATCTTCTTGACGAGCGCATCCAGTTTCAACAATTAATGGATTATCAACTTGCTGAAGATAATCAAATATTAAATCAAATCCAGGAATTCTTGCATTCAATATTGGTCTAACTTTATTATAAAATTCCACTTCCTAACCTCTAGGTAAAAAACTTAAAAATTTATTTATTTCCGAACTTAAATCAGAAAATCTTTGACGTAAATTTTCTGGGTGTGGATTAATAACAGGAGTATATTCTTTATACATTTCTATAAATCTTTCTCTGGTTAATCCATTTGGATTTTGTCCATCGGTATGCGCTCCTCCATTATGTTTCAATCTTTCTTCTAAAGGAATTAAATTTTGAACTTGCAATTTTCTTGTATAAAATTCTTCTGTCATTGGAGCAAAACCATAATTAAATATCATAAATCTGTCTGTAGTGATTAATCTACGAAAATGTCTACCAGATGGATATCTAAAATTTTGTGTATGTATTGCTCTAGAACCCCTGAAATCCATTGTATATGGAACATCTAATCCAGTCTTGATTACATCCCATAAAGGTTTATCATAACTTAATGTTGATGAATCTCTTAATTGTTGTTCATCAATAAAATATAAACAAGGAATAACCAAAGTTCCAGAAATAGTATCTAGATAATTAAAATCTCCTACTAAAAATTCAGTAACGTTTAAACATGCTTTCCACCAATCTTCCCCAAACCTACTTTCGTATTCAAAAACTTCTTCTTGAAGATTAAATTCGTCGTATAATTTATTTCTTGATGTATGTATTTCCCAAGTTGGACAGATTTCTTTAATTATCTCTCTACTTCTATCAGTAGAATGATAATCAATAATTACACCATGATCAAAATATTTTTTATGATAATTTAACCACCATGGTAAAAGATATTCTTCATTATAAATGTGGCTTACAATAACTTTTTTCATTTAATTTCCTATATAATCAACACAAACAGCATATACATTACGAGCAGCATAAAAATCAAAATCAATATTTTTAGAAAAATCCAATATAACAAGATTTCTATAATATTTTGTATGTTTATCTGGATAAGCCCAAATAAATTCCTGAGATGTTAACGTAACGTCATCTTCTTGATGCCAGAAATAATTAAACCCTATATTATTTAATTTAAATATAGCATCTTGATTTTTACAATGAATCCATAATTTTTCTTTTCTTTCAACTAAATACGAAAACGGAATTTTATATGTAGGTTTATCGTGACCTAAATAAAATTCGCTATCAATATACCAAATATCTATTTCAACATCATATCCTTTTGAAATACACAAATTTATTTGTTCTGGGCTATTTTCAGTTAAAGAATTTGGTCCAGTTATATTTCCTCTATGCGAAATTATTTTCATAAATAACTCCGTATTCCATTTTCCCTTTGTATATATTCTAATAATGGCTGAATATCAGGTTTAAGGTTATTTTTATCAATAGAATATTTTAATAAACCATGCGGAGGGTTTATTTTACTATATTCACTAGTATAATTATAAAATTCATTGAGCATAGAATTTATAACATTAATCATATTTTGTTTTGTTGAAATTATAACTTGATCGTTTAGTTCTACTGCACCATTACAAACAACTACCTTTTCATTAATATTTGCGAAATCAATACAAGATAAATCTTTATAAATTAAATCTGTTCTAGTTTTTATAATAATGTCATACGAAATATTATTATCAATCTCATATTGCTGTATTAAGTCTAATCCGCGTTTAATTTTCCAAAATTGTAAAAAATGAGATGAAGCATCAAATATCATATTTTTATTAAACTTTTTAGATTCAGTTTCATATACATTTTTAGCATACAAAATATCATCAATTAATATAGATTTTGGATAAAAATCTAAAAATTTTTCTTCTATTTGTATATCAGTTAATATAGAATCGTTGTTAAAGTTAATAGCATTTTTTACCAAATAATGATATTGATGCGAAGCATTATATGTAGAAACAAAATAATCAGGAGATAAGAATTTAAATGCATTTAAAGTATTTTGTTTACATAAATCTAAAGTTCGTATATTTCCAGTTAATAGAATAGCTATATTCATTTAGAAAACTCTCTTAATGCTTGATGCCATTTATAAAATATATGAGTTTTAAACAAATCCAAATTCTCGAAATAACACTGAAGCCAGATTGCTTGTTCATCATCAGCAATATTTTTTTCTTGAAAAGTTAATAACCATTTATGACATAATTGCTGAAATTCATACATTTTTTGCTTACTAGCTAAAAAGAAATAGGCTCCAATTTTCTCTGGAGCTTGCTGTAAACTATAAATTATATCTTGATCTCTATCGGTAATGGGATTAATTAAACAAATATTAACTTTATCCAAATCAAACTTATTTAAATCTAAAGGTCCAGTAGGTAAAAATTCTTCAGAAGTTTTTCCATGAAAATACCCAAAATCAACCCAAGCAACATAACTACTGTCAATTAAATTATTATCTATAGCATAATTAACAACATCTATTTTACTGTGAGTTAATATTGTATAATATGGATTAACGTTTTCCGGATAGTTTCGTTCTATTCTATGAGTAACTAGCGATTGATATTTCAAACTAGACATTATTTCTTTTTCTTTATCCAACCTAGACCAAGACCATAAATTAGACAAAACCCAATGTTGATTAATAGGAATAAGGGTAATTTTAGATCCAATAACTTTTTCTTGCAATTTATCGATATATCTATCATCGATAAATACAATCATTGTATAATTGTAATCTAAAAATTTCTCAAAAGCAGAAATATATTCATCAACTTTTCTAGGGTAAAGGTTCCATTGTTCTCTACCTATATCATAAAACATTGATACTAAAGTAATATCATCCATATTAATTAACCTTTTTCAATTTTAAAAATGCATCTAAATCTTCTGGAGTTCCAATACCCCACATTTCCTGAACATAACTAACTTTAAATTTCTTACCATCAGAAATAGCTTCATTAATTACAGGACAAACATAAAATTCATTATTAACTCTAATATTCTTTTCAATCATTTGTTTAGCATATTTAACGTAATCAGAACCTTTATTCCAATAATAAACTCCAACACTAGCTATATCGCTAATTGGATCTTTTTCAGCAACTTGTTCAACAAATCCATCCTTACCAAGTTTAGCAAAACTCCATTTAGGGTGAACCGCATTAAATACAAGCATTCCGCCATCAATATTATTATTAGAAAAAGAATACATAGTTTCATTTGAATTCCACTCAATATATTGATCAGAGTTAGCAATTAATAATGGAGCATCATTATCTATAAATTCCTCAGCCAGTAGTGTTGTGCAAGCTGCACCTTCAGTTAAACTATCAATAATAATTATTTTTGAATTTGGCTTAATTAAATTTAATAGGTGTTTAATATTATATTTTTCTAAATGTTCTTGTTGAACAACAAAAATATAATTAGCATCAATATTTAAATTTTCAACAACAACTTGAATCATAGGGCGACCATTAACATCAATTAATGGTTTTGGAAAAGTATATCCTTTTTGAGCAAACCTAGAACCAAGCCCAGCCATTGGAATTAATACATTTAGTTTTTTGTCAATCCATGGAATAGTGTTTTCTTTTGACACAGAATTAATTTCATTTATTTTCATTTCGATTTTAGCTAATGATAAATCTTCTGGGTTTTCAATTGCTAATAGATTAGCTCCGGAATCAAGAGCTCCTTTTCTACCGATATGACTATCCTCAACAATTATTGTATTTTTCGGAATAACATTTAAAGCAGTCATACAACGCCAATACATCTCAGGAAATGGTTTTGGTTTAGTAACATCTTCATTACTAATGTAATAATCAACATATTCTAAGATACCCAATTTTAATAAACATAATTTAACGGATTCTCGTATTGAATTTGTAGCTACTGCAATTTTAATATTTTTTTGTTTTAATGTTAAAAAAATATTAATTAAATGTGAATTAACTTCTATTTGCCGCAAAATATTAAATGTTGAATATTGTTTATCTTTCCATATTTTATTAAAATGTATTTTGTCTAATCCTTTATTAATTGATAGTAATTCTAGTTTTTTTGTTGTAGTTAATCCATCATAAGTACATAAATGTTCATCATAAGATATAACGTATTTTGGATCAATTGATAATAATGCAGAATTTAAAGCTGTATAATGCCAATCTTTAGATTCGACCAAAACTCCATCTAAGTCAAATATAATTAACTCAATCATTACTTTTTTCCCCAACAACCATAAAAGAATTATTTAAATCGCGCTCAGATTTAAATATATTAATATATCCTCTGTCAGATAAATAATCTTCAATTATTTCAGGAGTAAAAATATGTTTATGTTTAAAATTATTCCAAGGTCTCCAATATGTTTGTGCATAATCAGGCAAATACAAAAATAATATTCCACCAACTTTTAATTTAGTTTTCCAATAATCTAAAGCATCTACCCAATCAGGTAAATGCTCTAAACAATGACTAGAGTAAATATAATCAACGGAATCTTTTGGTAAATTATATGCATCCCACCCATCATTAAAATTTAAATCAATAGGAATGGATCCAGGAAAAGCCCATTCAATGCGATTACACCCAATATCAAAACCTTCACCGATACAAAAATGTTTGGCAAAAGGGATAGCAAACTGAGAAGCATACCCTATAGTTTGAAATTTAGGATATATTTTTCCTTTATATTCAATTAAGTCCATAATCACTCATCTAATAATTTTAACGTAGATTTTCTATTCGCATAAAAATGTTTCATATACGAATATTGTATAGGTTGATTTTGCCAACCATCTAATTCTTTTGTATAATAAACTTCAAGAGGAACGTTCATTAAATCAGCTAATATGCTAATACCTGTAAACATAGTAATAAATTTATTAGATTGTTTAATAACGTTTGCATTATATATACAACTTCTAGAAAAATCCAAATAAAATGAATCATTAAATTTTCCAGAATTTTTTAATACTTCTGAGGGTCTACTTGTATCAACAGTAGTTTTTGAACATCTATCGCCAATAACCGTATCAAATTTACCAATATTTAAATGAGGTATTTTTAATTCAAATTCAGAATCAATATTAAATTGAATTCCAGAAACATGTTTTATATATTTTTCATACCTAGTAGTTTCAATCGGGTTAATACCATCATATTCAACTCCATTAACCCAGCTATTAAACCATATATAATCAGATAATTCCGGAGTTTCTTTTTGAAATGTAACGGTATTAAATATATCTTGATATGATAATAAATCTATAAACCCATTAAATTTCTCCATACTATCCTGAATTACTAAATCAATCTTTCCATATTGTTTATATATTCCAGATAATACAGGAAGGCAATTTAAAAAATCGCCCATATTACTACTTCCATGCTGGGCATATAATTTCATAAAACCTCGCTTAATGATCAATTTTTAATGTAAATCCATACTCACTATAACTTCGTATTTCTCCATGAGATTTCCAATGAAGGGGAAAAACTTGAAGTAATTCCCTACAAGAATAATAGTATATATTTTTTGATGGATTAGTTAATGCTCCAGCTAAATGCGTCATTCCAGTATCTCCACCGATATAATATTCGCAAGTCATAACATGATTTAAATTTTCATCATAGTCATAACTAATTTCAAAACTTTTTAAATCTACTGTATCAATTATATGTTTAATATTTAATGATGCGCATATAATTAACCTATAATCAGAAAAGTTTTCAGAATAATAATCAATCAAACCTGTTAATAGTATAATATCCCAATTACGATAAAAATTATATGCAGCATCAAATAATGGAAAAATACAAATTTTCTTTTCTTTAATATATGCAGAATTATCAACTTTAACTCTATCGGGAATATTTGAACGGTAATCCCATATATTTAAATTATTAACATCTAATTGATGTTCTCCTGGAACATCAGAAAAATAATCTGTATGTTTTTGTACAAAATTTTTAAATTTTAAAACGTAATCAGAAGGAAAAATACTTTCATCTGGGACATAAAATTTTATTAATTGATTATTTTCAGTAACTCTAAGTGCTTCTAATACATTACAAGCACCTAAAACATCACCGCACCGAAATTTTCCACCAAAATTTGTTGGCGTTACATTTATAATTTTCATAAAATATTCATTAAAAAGAAACTGAAGGAGTCATACTACCATTAGTTGAAAAAGTGCCATTTATTATATCATCACAGCGTTGTTTAAATAAATCTGCATTTTGTTGGTATCTTCCTTGATATAGATGATATATAGAATCACCAAAAAGAGTTCCAATACCAAAATTACCATAATTACTTAATCGCCAAACGCCACCAAGAGGACTTCGTTCATAATAAGTTGGATAAATTGCTTTATACGGAACTTTGTTTTCTTCAGCTACATAAGAAACTTCTTCAGCTATATCAGATCTTTTATTCTCGGCAAATGAAGGTTTACCTAAATCAACCCAACATTTTTTAGAAATAAAGAAAAAACTAGGAGCAGCAAAAATATGATTATATGGATATATATGATTTGATGATTGAGCAACTCCAATAAAACTTCTATATTTTGTAACATATTCAATTGAAGAATTTATAATTTCCATATTTAATGGAACACAATCATTATCTAAAAAACCAACAATATCGGATTTAGAATTTTCTAAAACATAATCCATCCATAAACCGTGATTAGCCCCATCAATATTATGATAATTTACAGGAATTTTTAAATGTTCAGTAACCTTTTTATGCGAATCAATTAAATATGCCCCATTATCCCAATATAATGTATTAATTTCTACATTCATAAAAAATCCTCGCTACGAATAACTCTATATGAATCTTCATCCATATCTTTTGTTGAAAATTCAATTATATCAGAATCCTCGATTCCAACAATTTGATGCCTTAACCCAGGAGGCAAATAAAATTTATCACCTTCATTTAGAATAATAGTATCAGTATAAAATTCATCAGTAAGAGAATAATTTATTTGAACTTTACCTTTCAACAAATAAAATGTTTCATCTTTAATTTTGTGATAATGAAACGAACCTCGTTTACCTGCATTTACATGAATAATCTTACCGCAATATAAATCAGTATTAACGATAATATTTTCATAACCCCACAATTTATCAATTATCATTTTTTCTCCATGGATAAGTTTTATATTTAGATTTAATTATTTTGTTACCTTGTTCAAAAAATTCTTTAGTTACCGACCCAGAATTACCGGCAAGCCTATAATCAAGAGTATAATAACCAGAACAAGAAAAATTAGGAAAATATTGTTTTAATGCTTGAAATACTACTCTATCTTGACCCCAGCCTCCATGCCAAGCACCAGCAATTACCACAGCAACTTTATTAGTAAAACAATAACAATTAGTATCTATGTGATAACAATTTGTCCATGCTTCCCATTTACCTAAACTTTCGCAATTATCTTGATAAATAAAATTTCCATCTTTATCATAAATATTACGCAAGCTATAAACCCAGTCAGATTTAGTTGATTCCAATTCATCAATCATAGTTTTAATATGATTTGGTTCAAACCAATTATCTTGATCAAGAAAGAAAATATAATCTTCATTAACTAAATGAGAATAAGCTGCATAGATTCTATGCCCATAAAAACCATTAGCTCCAACATTTTCATCTAAATATTCAACTCGCAAAGGAATATTAAAACCTTTACCTAAAAGCATTTTTCTTACTTTAGATGCAAATTGTTTTCCATCAACCACAATAAGGGCAGTAACATTATCATATGTTTGTTTGGCAACACTCTCAATTGTTTCTATAAGAGTATCAGCTCCTGTTGTTGGAATTATTACTACTGCACTTTTTGTCATACTTTAAACCCATCAAATGATTTCTTTTCAAATTTATTTTGTTTTTGCATAGATTTATACGACTCAGATGGATCCATGCTTCCAGCATCAGTAATACCTTCCTGAGCTGATTGTTCAACATCAAATAATTTCATCTTAGCTCTATCAACGCCAACAACAAAACGTTTATTTAAATTTAAATCTCTATAACGATTTTTTAACTGTTTAATCATCATTTGATTTAAATCATATAACTCTTCGCTGTTAATAATTGCACACATAAAATCAGCAATAGCAGGCACACCAAATGATTCTGACACATCGCTCATATCAACATCACTACTTTGAGAGCCGCTACGAGTTGTTTGAGTTGCAGTAATAACTGGAATACTAAATTCCTGAGCAAATCCACGTAATTCTTGTGCAATAGCTTGAATATATGTATAAGTGTTAATGCTACCAGACATCTTCATTCTAGAACTAGCGCAGATATTTAAATAATCAATAAAAACTACATCAGGAACGAAATTCTTCTTTAAACGCAATTCATTCAATAAAGTTCTAAAATGATTTACATTAGCTGCAGCTGTTGGATATTCTTTAACGAATAATTTACCAATAGTTTTTGATTTAACATAATTTATTTTTTTATCAAAAGTTGATTTATCCATTTGCATTAAATCATCCATAGATATTCTAAGCAAATTAGCGTCAATACGTTTTGCAATTTCTTCTTCAGCCATTTCACAAGTTATGTATAAAACATTTTTACCTGCTGTTTGAAAATCAGCTGCAAAGTTACACATCATTAAACTTTTACCGCCATGAGGTGGAGCTAAGATAACATTTAAAGTTTTCTTTGGTAATCCACCATTTGTTATAAGATTAAAATAGTTTAGTCCAAAAGGAACTTTTTCTTCAGTTCTATGATAATATTCATAACGGCTATCAGCATCACCCAAATAATCATGACCAACACTTGAATCAAAAGAAACAGACAATGCTTCAGATAATAACGTAGGAATACTTCCTTTTGATAAATCTTTATGTTTTCCATCGAGAATTGTAATAGATTCCCTAACGGCATTAAAGATTGCTTGATCTTGACAAAAAGTTTCTGTTTTGTCAACTAACCATTCTAAATCTACAGTTTCAGATTTAGCTTCATGCAATTCATTTAATAATGTAAACGTTTCTTTATGTTCTTCTTCTGAAACTTGTTTTTCATTCAACTGAATAATAAGAGCTTCGTATGTTGGAATATTTCCATAATTAGTAATAAACGAACTAATCTCGTTAAAAATTGTTCGTTCATTTCTATCATTAAAATAATCTGCCCTTAAAAAAGGTAATACTTTTCTAGTATATTCTTCAGAGTAATGAAGGTTCTTCAAAATCAGCGTATTCAGATTCAATATTTTCTCCTGCTTGTTTAATACTATCTGAAAGAATTTTTAATAAAATATCACCTATAGTATTTTTAAATTCTAAGGTTTCAAATAATTCTTTTGGTTTTTCTGCGTCATAAACCACATCGTAATTAAAACTTAATACAGCATGGCCATCTGGATTATCTGTACCATCATCAGATACACTAAGATCGCTTAATGTAACAATAACATTTTCAAATTCTCCTGAAGTAAGTTTTAATCCATTTGCTCCATTGACCTCAATGAAATTATACTCTACAACCGTTCTTTCGTCAACCATTTTTTTCTCCTACCAAAAATTAAACCAAACGCCAGTTCCATGAACCCACGCAATTGGAGCCATTATGGCTCCGGCAATTAAAAATAACCATTCTTTATTGTTAATACAAACTATAATATGAGTAAACCAAGATGCTATTGTCAACAAAGAAAACTAATAATAAGCGTTACATAAAAAATATCATTAATATCAATTCTAGTTAATCTATGCATCTTCCAATTCCTCATCAGCAAATACAGCATCAATATCTTCATCAATATCATTACCAAAAATATCTCCATGAGATACTTTATATTTACTTTCAATAAATGCTTTAAATTGAGTGCTTTCCAAAATAGGATCCCAAAATTCAGCAGATTCAGTTTCTTTTAATCGATATTTTTTCTCTAAAAGTTCACCAGTTGCTAAATTAACTTTTTGATACCAACCATTACTCGGTTTAATAACGATACCAGATTCTAATGCTAAATCAATTAAACCAGACCATTTACTAATACCACCTTTAAAACTTACGCAAACTGGAATTTTAGATTTCTCTTTAGTATATCTTGACTTCTCAACGTTAATAATAAAGTTATATCCAATTACTTCAGTTCCTTCTTTTTCTTGCTGACGACCTAAAATATAAATGTTATCAGCTGCATAATATGAACCAGTACCGCCACCAACAACATCTTTTGCATAAAGTTCCATAGTTTTATAGGTATGATTAACAGCTACCAATGGAATATCTTTTAACATTAAATGAGGAGTAATCATTCTAAACAAAGATTTTAATTGTTTAGCTCTTGTCATATCAGCTGTTGATTTACCATCTAAGGCATCATCAACTTCTTTCTTACTAGCCAAATTACCAATAGAGTCTATAAGGATAAGAATTCGATCTCCACGGACAATATTATCAATCTGATTCATTATATCAAACTTCAATTCTTCGACGTTTTTAAGAGGAGTGTGGATCACTCTATCCATATCAATACCAAAAGATTGGAAATATGATTGCGGCGTACCAAACTCTGAATCATAAAATAATAAAACTGATTCTGGATATTTATCCATATACGATTTAGCCATTAATAAACTAAATGCAGTTTTAAAATGTTTACTTGGACCAGCCCACATTGTAAATCCAGGAGTAAACCCGCCATCTAAAGATCCAGATAACGCCACGTTAATAATTGGAATTGGCGTTTGAATCATATCTTTATCAACAAAGAATTTTGATTTAGAAAGAACCGAAGTTTCTTTAATTGTACTATTCTTTTTAATTTTATCTAACAAACTCATATTTTATTTTCCTTTAAGCAAAAAAGTCATCAATACAATTTCTTCTTTCATGCGACCAACCAACGGCTTGTAACATACCATTTAATGGATCTAAGAAAGTTTTTTCATACTGTTTATCATAATCGACATACTGTTCTAAATCAAACTCGGGTGGAATTGAAACTGGAAATGAAATTACTTCATGTTTTAATGGATTAGGTAATTTTAAATAACAAAATTTAATATGTGCACCCTCACCAATCATTTCATATTTGTTCTGAAGACTCATTTCACGAAGTTTATTGTTATATAGTATCGATCCTTTAGTATGAATCGGGCATTTATTACCATAAATTGTTTCAGAATCAGAATATTTTTCAATACCATTTACTCCACGAGGAAACGCAATCTCCTCAACAGAATAATTTTTAAACTCAGATTTAACTCCAGATACAAAATCTTGAATATCTCCTTCAGTTCCATTTAAAATTAAACCAACTGAACTACGCAATTTATCACGAATAACCAACGGAGTTGAAGATTTAACAACTTCTAATCCCATAATTTTTATTTTTGGTTCGTTATAAACCACACCTTCATTTTCGTAAACATTTAGCGCATATCGTTTTTTACCAGTCCAAAAACCATTAGAACTAATACCCTCAAGTTTAAATGAAATACAGTTACGTTTTACATGAGTATAGGCTTGCAAATCATCACAACATTCATTAATAATTGGATCAATCTTTTCTTTACAAATTTTACTTAAAACAGGAACAATTTCTTTAAATTCTTTATCAGAATAAAATTTATTAACAATAGGTTCTAATGAAAGATACATCGAATTATGAACGCATATATCATTTGCAAAAAAATTATGATTATCTTCTACTTCAATATCATAGACCCATTCAGATTGAACTCCTAATGATTCAACCGTAAACCCATCATCAAATTCTAGTTTTTGCATAATTTATAATTTCCTCAATAATAAGTTTAGGATTATCAATATAATCACTTTCCCAGATTTGAATAATATCAAACCCCCGTTCTCTTTCCATTACACATTTCTTTTCGTTATCTGTAATCCAAGCTTCAGAAGCAGTTCTTCGTTGACCTCTTCCACGTAATTTATCAGAAGGATTATATAATTTAGGATTTCCGTGATAATGGTCACCCTGAAATTCTATTGCCAATTTTAACTCAATACACACAAAATCAAATTTATAATATCTCTTTAGAACAGTATCAAAAACACCATATTCTTTATTATATTCAGCAAAATAAATTGATTTATCTTTAAATATATAATCCCTAATCAAAGTAAAAAATAATTGTTGGGATATCTTAGAATATGAAAGTTGCATCCCATCATAATACTCATGCAATTTTTTAATAGCAATTTCAGGATCACCATATCTCTCAACATAAACATCAAATGTATGAGATTTTAATCTATTAACACTAACGTATCGTTCAGCTCCAAAATATTCTTCTGAGTTAGTATAAGATTGTCTTTCGCAATAAGATTTCCAAAGTTCTTTCCCTTTAATGTCACCGTGTCTTTGTATACATAATTCTTCTGTAATGGCTCTACTTTTATTAAATAACTTAAATTCCTCTTCAGTCATCCCATATTTTGCATTCTTATATTCAAATGAATTAGTATAAGATTGCTTATAACAATAAGAATTCCACCGCTCCATTCCAACTATTTCACCATGAACGAAAACCATTTTATCTTTTGTTATACCTTTAAAACTACTAACTTTTTCTATAAGATTAAGTAAGTCAACCATAATTTTTGGTTTATGTGTTATCATAGCTAGGAAATACGAGGAATTTGATGATGACGTCATTTTCCTCATTTTCTTAGTTACAAGAGTTTGATAACAAAACGAATTATCAAACTCAAAATTATGATCATATGGAATATTCAATATAAATCTATCGAACCATTGTTTATTACTTACTCGTTTGGCCATGTTATCACTCCATTGAATCGGTATCTATAATACTTATAATAAAATGTTTTTTCGTATCAAGTTTTTTTGGAGAAATACTACTAATTTCGCCGGTTTTTTTATTTTTTACAATAATACTATGATCAACTGTAACGATACAACTATTCCCGCACGAATTTGTAATTTTAAATAATTCTTTTTCTACCTTATGTTTCATTACATAAGAAATAGATTTATTTTTTAATATTCCACTAGAAGAAACGCTTGGGGTAATACAATTACTTACTGGTTTTACATAATCTTGATTAAAATCATCTTTCTTAAAATAATTATCTGGAATAGAATTATAAAAATCTGCAATAGTCAATTTAGCACCATTAACAGAAATTACAGTTTCACCTACAACAGAATCCGTATCTTGATAAATTACCCATGGATAATCAGCTTTAAACATTTTATCTAATTTTAATTTAACAAATTCACCAACGGAAATAATAATGTATTGACCAGATAAAGTTACAGCTCGAGCATTTTCTAAGGTGTAATATCTAAAGAAAGCGTTACCTAAAGCTCCATACAAACTATTCATAGCAATTTTAAATGCCATCTGCTCATTATTAAACTTTGAAATTAAATTAGATATTCTTTTGTATTCTTTTTTATCATAATCTTTATTAGCTTTTAATAACTCCATTTCAGATTCATATTTTAACATTGTTGATTTCGCCTCTTTACGTTTTTTCATATAAACGTCAATCAACTCAGGAATCATACCAACTTTGTCTTTGCGATACATAGCACCATTAGCTGCAACAGCATATTCTTCTGGAAAAGTATATTCTTTATCTAATAAACCTTTAGTTGTAATATTACCATCAAACATACCAGTAAAAGTTTCCAACGAAATATTCCATGTTTGTAAAATACTTGGATACAAACTAGTGGCATCGAAACTAGCAATATTACGATAAAACCCAGGAACTGGTTCACGAACAAAAGCACCTTCAAACTGTTCATTTTTACTATTTTTAGATCTAGGTGGAATTACAATTTTATTCGCTTTTAAATGATTAAAAATAATTGCATCCCACATTCTAATTTGGCTATAAATATCACCATAATTAATTTTGGCCAAATAACTCATGGTTAAGCACAAATCAATAAGTTTTTCTGAATCTTCTAGCTCATCGACTCTATCACAGTCGATAATGTTATAATCCACAAACTTATTCCAACCATTAGTGTAAAAATCTTTAAATGTATCAAATTCACTATGATCTAATTTACCATGACCTAAAACTAACTGAGCTACAGTTTCTAATCGTAAATTTTCTGGTTTTTTCTGTCCGTATTTTTTATAAAGATCTCGAAAGTCAACAACGTTAACTCCAACAATTTCAAATAGAGTTGTTGGTTTACCAAAATCGTCTTTTGTTTTACGTTCTTTAATACGATTCCATGGACTTAACTCGCGAACTCTATCTTCGCTAACAATTTTAGCAATACGATTAACCAGATATTTTATATCGAACCCTTCTACGTTCCAACCTGTAATAATATCGATATCGCTACGTTTCCAGAAATCAACAAAACGATTTAATAATGAATATTCGTCATCACACAGAATAAAATCACAGTTTTCTTTTTTATCTCCAGTATATTCTTTAGACATGAAAGTTGTGCTGCGTTTTGTTTTCATGTTTTTTAGGGTAATAAGAAGAACTTCCTCTGCCGCAACGTCAGGAGAAGGAAAACCGGAGTTTTCAGTTGCAGTTTCGATATCCAATACATAAGAATTAATGAATTCTATATCCCAATCAATAACTTTTGGAAATTGATCAGAAATAAATTGAACATCGAATCCGATATCACCATAAATTTCAAAATTATCTACATCTTCGTATCTTTTAATAAAATCACGGGTTTCTTTAATATCTCCAGGTTGGATTTCTTCAACATATTGACCGAAAAGATTTTTCCAATCGCTTTGTTTATTTGATTTAACATAAACTTTAGGCGAATATTCATATTTGAACTGAACTCGCTTACCATTTTCAATCCCTTTGTATAAAATACTATTCCCTAATATAGATACGTCAGTGTAGAATTTTGACATTTATTTTCCTGTAAAGATTTTTTGTGGCGCAGTTAAGATTTTACCAAAAATTTTATTATATTGTTCAACAAATTGTTCATCTGGTTCAATATAGAATACAACTAAATTTTTATTAATTTCAATCTTATTTTTATTTTTTGGGTTATTATATTCTGGAAAGGGAGCAAACCCTACTGATTGTTCTTTTGGATTTTCCAATGAGTCAGTAATAACTAATTGAATCGTATCTTCGAATAAATCACATTCAGGTCTCGTTTCGCATGGACCAAGATATGTTCCAAGAACTGTTTCACCAGATAATAATTTAAATTGTTTAACTGTCATTTTCTTCCTCAATTTTATGTATTTTAACGCCGCATTTTTCAAGAAAACGAATACCTGCGGCTGAACGATATTCGTTTTTATAATATAAAGTTTTTATACCAGAACTGTATATAATTTTTGCGCACTGCAAACAAGGACTATGAGTACAAATAATTGTTGCATCTATACCAGATTCTGTTGAACGTGCTAGTTGACTAATTGCATTTGCTTCAGAATGAATTAACTCATCATAGGTTTTTAATCCTTCCCACTCATTTTTATTGGAATTATATGTGAATCTAGCTTGTTCGTCAAGAGGTAATTTTGAAAATTCAACATTATCAATAAAAACTGGATATTCACAATCATTAGGCGTCCACCCTGCAGGCATTCCATTGTATCCACAGCTTATGATACGATTATTCTTTACTATGACCGTACCAACTTTTAAACGCGTCGCATAGGACAACTGAGCAGTTCTCTCGGCGACATCCATAAAGTATTTAACAAATTTTTCTTTCATTTTTTATCAGGGTTAAATTCATCATCAATATCAAATATAAATTGCTTTATAATATATAACGCTTCTTCCATATTACTTTCGCTAATTTCCATATCACACCTTGATCTAATTATCTCAGGAGTAATTGTTTTTAATTCTTCATATGTATAAATTGGATTTTCATCAGCTCCAGCATACCATAAAGCTAGTTTTTGAGTTTCTTTTGTTTCACCGGATTCAGTTGTATGAAATGCATACCAATCTGAACAAGACCAACGGCTATAAGACATAATACCTCCTAAATTTAAACTATACTCATATTATACTATATAAGTTGTTTTTTGTCAAGCAAAAAAAAAGGGGCAACCATTTCTGATTGCCCCTATAGTTATAAAACCTAATTATTCTATTTGAAATATTTTAGGCTTTTTATTATCCGGTATTACATTTCTTAGCGATACATATAACATACCATCTGATAATGATACTTTATCGACTTCAACAGTATCAGCTATGGTAAATGTTCTAGTAAAATCTCTTTCAGCAATTCCTTTATATAAGAATTCTGCATCAGTTTTAGATTCATCTGGTTTGATTTTACCTGTAACAATAAGTTTACCTGCATCTAAAGTAACTGAGATTTGATCTTTTGTATATCCAGCAACTGCCATTTTAATAACAAACTTCTCTTCAGAATGTTTGATAATATCATATGGAGGAAAACCAGTTTGAGGCTTTTCCAATTCAGTGATTCTGCGAAATAATTCGTCAAAACCAATTAATGCTGAATTATGAATTGTTCTAAAAGTAGTTAAGTCTTTAGCGTACATATTTTTCTCCTTAAAAGCAAGATTTAATTTCGACCCCCGAAGCAGGTCATTTTTCTACGAGAACCATTCTCGTAAAACTATTTAGCTAGCATTTACATCATCTGACCCAGAAGCTGTATGACCGCAAGAAGCAGCATCCCCAGCTCTACAAACTAAAATACCATTAACATATACTGACGACGAAGATCCCACCATTTTCGGGGAGTTGTGCGGAGAATTTCCATGGCCAGTTACTGCATCGCCTTTTCTAACAGCTGCAGCTCCATTAACAAATACATCACCGGATCCAGCAGCCAATTTACCTCCAGCTGAATCCGTACCTTTTCTAGTAACTCCAGGCATTATTTTTTAACTTTACCAATGTTATATTTACTAACCAAATTATATTCATCTTTTTCTTTATACGATAAAATTTTAATTTGGCTAATAGGAACTAATGGAGATTTACATTCATCTTCATGCCTAATTTCCAATAATTCCCAATCTCTTAAAAGATTTACAATAGTATTTCTTCTAGCAATATCATTTTCACTAATTTCATGAGATTTGTTATCTAGACCAAATAATTCTTTAAAATGGATAATTACATATCTACCTTGTTTATGTAAAATATGACATGATTGATATAAAGTTTTATCTTTTTTAGATAATACGCCAATTCTAGATAATGTTTCTTTAATTTTTAAAAAATTATTTTCATCAATAAATACCTCAACGCCATATCCATTAAAAATGTCACTCATTTTATAACTCCTGTTTTATCAACAACTTCCTTAATTTTATCAATTTGTTCAGGAGTAAGAATTCTTAATGCATCTTTAGCTTTTTCGGATGAATAACCAAAATACTCCTTAATTACCTGAATATCTTTTGATTCGCTTGCTTTATACCATTTTTGAAAAGGTCTTTTCTTAGCAACTAATATATTTAGGTAAAAATCATATTGCATTTTTTTATCTAAGCCAGAATACTGATTCATTTCATTTACATATAACAAACAATCATTATGTTGGCTTAATGCGCGATTTACAATATAAGGTTCATATTCTTTTTCGTTATCAGATGTAATAATAGATTTTTTATATTGAAGCAATGATGGTAAAACTTCTTTAAACAAATCCATAAATCACCTATTTGAATTCTAAGTCAACCATACATTCTGTAAAGAAAGCCATTAAATTAATCTCATGATCAATAACAAAAGCTGTTTGATATTGATAACGACCAATTAATAATACTAACTGTGGAATTGAATTCGGCTTTAAAATATCATACATTGAATCATACATCTTGCGATAAATTGTTTGACTATCGTTATCTAAGTTATCAACAACCCACTTTCTAACATCAGCAAATGATTTTTCTTTTAAACCTTTGATTAATGGTGTTAAATTTACATCAGAAACTTGTGATAATAAACCAGCATCAATAACACCACCCATTGCATAACGCTGAAGTTCGTTTAAGACTCTACGGTTATCTGGATAATATTTAGCAATAACCTGAGCTACAACTTCTTTGTTATATTCAACTTTTTCTTCATCTAAAATCCAACAAACTCGTTTAAAAAACTGAGCCATTAATTTCTGCTTATCATCTTTTGTAATCTTTACATCAACAACTGAACATCTTGAATGTAGCGGTTCAATAATACGATTTTTATAGTTACAAGTAAAGATAAATGAACAGTTACGAGAAAACTCTTCAATTGCATTACGAAGAGCTGGTTGCAGAGAATTAGCATTTAAATAATCTGCTTCATCAATAATAATTACTTTACGTCCGCCAGATAAACTAACTGAAGATGCATAATTTTTAATTTTACCACGAAGAACATCAATACCATTTTCGTCAGAACCATTAATGATAATATAGTCGCAATCCGTTTCTTTACATAAGGCTTTTGCTATAGTTGTTTTACCAACGCCAGCTGAACCAGCAATTAATAAATGAGGGATTTTGTTTTGAGTAACAAATTCTTGAAACGTTGATTTGATTGATTCAGGAAGAATACAATCTGAAATTTTTTCTGGTCTGTATTTTTCGCACCATAACATATGCTCGCGCATCATAATATAATCTCACAATAAAAATAATAAAAAGGGTGACCGAAGCCACCCAAAAATCAATTTAAGCTATATGACCTGATACAACACTTACATAAAGTTTAGCAAATTCTTTATCTTCAGTATTTTGTTCAGCAAAATTTTGTTTATGATACGTTTTAGCTAAACGATTAATAATTTTCTTTGGTAACTCAATTTGATCTTTAACGGCATCAACGATATCTTTAATTGCTTCTTTTTCGCGCTCAACTCTAGAAAAATGAACTGAAATTTCTTTCAACCCATCAGTAAGAATTTTTAATTGTTTATCATCAAGCGTACCAAATACAGTTTCTAAAGTTTCAGTCATAATATTATTCCTCTGTCAAAATTGATTTAATGCCATGTATTAATTCTTTTTTATCAACTTCTTCACTAATATAAGCATCTAATAAAGTAAATAAAAATATTTGTTTCATTTTATAACTTGACGTAGCTGGAATATAAGAATTCCAGTTATCTAACATTGTATTATTAAAATCACTCATATTTTATTTACCAAATGTTGAACTCGTTTCAATAGTAATCCAATATTTTAATTCAGCTGTAGTAGAAGTCCATGCTGAAATACCTTTACTGGAAATTTCAACCGAATAGGTATCTGGAATAACTTTTAAATTTTCAGCTTTAAATACCAATTTAAATACTTTACCTTCTGGATCAACATCTGCCATTTCTAATGAATTAACATGACTCGAATCATTTGCTTCATCAAAAGTAACCAAAGATACAGTAGTTCCATCAGATTCAACTGCTACATGAGGCGCACCAAGAACAGTTGCAGTTTTTAATACCCATTCAAAATCTTCTTTAGAGAATGTAAATTTAACATCCGGAGCTGGAACATTAGGAAGTTTTTCTGGCGGAACAACAATCATTGATTGATCAGCAACACGATATTTAATTTTACTACGACCACCGCGACCTTTAATAATAACATGTTTATCATCAAATTCTAGTTCTGGACCTTCTTTAAATAAAGAAGCAACTGATAAAAAGTTATTTAAGTCATAAATACCGAAATCTTGGGGAATTGTATCTGAGATAGTTGCAACAGATAAAATATTTTTACCTGGACTCATTGTTGAAACTGTAGAACCTTTTCTAAAGAAAATACCTTGATTAATGTGAGCAAAGTTTTTTAGAATAGCAGTTGTTTCTTGAGAAATTTTCATATTGTATATCACCTCATCGTTAAGAATCATTTTAAATATATTATAACTCGACTAAACTAAAAAGTCAAGTAATTTTTAAATTGGAGCAAGTATGGAGTCACGATCTCCATATTTTCGGGTGGAAGCCGAACGTGTAACCATCAACACTTTACTTGCATTAAATATTGTTCACATAATGAATATTTGGTGCCCCTCCTAGGATTTGAACCTAGAACCAACCGATTATGAGTCGGACGCTCTAACCATTGAGCTAAAGGGGCGAAATTACATTACTATTATATAACGTAAACGTGTATTAGTCAAGAATTATTTTTTCTGAACTTTTTTAAAGAAATTATCTAATTTTTTATCGCACTGTTTATTTGAATTTGTTAAAGATTCAACCTTTGCAGTTAAAGCAGTATAATCATCTTGTAACTTAGCTAAATCACTGGAACTAGCGCAACCTGTTACAAATAAACATAAACTAACTAAAAATAAAGTTTTCATAACTTCCTCTTATTAAATTAATTGGCGGGCAGGGAAAGATTCGAACTCTCATCTTTGTGTTTTGGAGGCACACGTTTTATCCAATTAAACTACCTACCCAATTTTATTTCTTAAACCCATTAGGGGTGACTAGTGGGACTTGAACCCACAAAATCTCGAATCACAATCGAGGACGTCTACCAATTCCGTCATAGTCACACCTAATGAGTCTTATTTGGCTCCCTAGGATGGGTTCGAACCACCGACCGGACGGTTAACAGCCGTCAGCTCTACCACTGAGCTACTAGGGAATATTTTAAGCATTTACAATTACATCTAATATTTTTAACTCTAATTCTTGTAGAGTTCCATCATTTTGAATTATATAATCAATATGAGGATTACTATACCATTCATATTCAGATTTATGAATATCTCTAGCTTCAGCATAAGCCACAAATACAGGTCTATCTAC
>Ga0209084_1000495_pt1 | contig 37012 bp, 49 predicted proteins | sample C_130820_MF_Meta_FD_187309 | JGI IMG/M metagenome (GOLD analysis project Ga0209084, IMG submission 187309) | Freshwater microbial communities from Lake Croche, Canada to study carbon cycling - C_130820_MF_MetaG (SPAdes) (version 2) | ecosystem: Environmental > Aquatic > Freshwater > Lake... | reverse complement strand
CGCTACGAAATTTGTTCTCGTGGTCTTTATTATAGTAATCAAAATCAGCCCATTCAGGATTACTCATGCCACCAAGGCAATAACCTGACCAAATTCCTTCCCATTGCTTGTCATCACGTGGATCAAAGTCTGTACGAGTAATCAATACCAGTACATCATCCATGTCCACCCGGCCTTCCACAATGTCTAAGATGCAACGGCTATAGCTTAGTCCAATTTTCATACAATCACACTTTCAGGTTTATGAGTTTTAAAAACATTCTGTCCACAACGCCTAATGGCGTCTGCCAATACTTGTGGATTTTCTTCTGCAATTTCTTCCAATTCAATTTGAGTCATTTCACTTTCGAAAGCCCAAATTTCGGGAAATCTTTGTGGGTTAGCTGTTGCTCTTAGTATAGCATGTCTGGGTATAGGGAAGTCAACTTTGGTGTCGCCTTTCAATACAGACCAGAACTTTTTCTTCTCGTATTCAGTCACATTGAAGATCCATTCGAATCCAATACAATCAAAGTAACACATGTAGGCGTTCATGCTAACCTCTTGATGCTGTTTGAGTTCGAGTAATAGCAGGGCCCGCACTTTCAAAGTCCATGCCAGCAGCCTTGCCTTCGTATACCCTGCCATTCCAATTCATTAGAATTTTAACTGACTTGTTTATTACCACAGTGAGATTGCGGCCTTCGTTAAATGCCATGACTTCGCCAGTTACTTCTTTGCCACTGTTTGCTTGTCTAACTGTGCAGTTATTACTGTGTCTCGATACTGTGCTCAAGTTCTTCTCCGAAAGTAAAGGAAACGGTCTTAATACTATCCCAACGGAAACTACGCCATGCATTTACATCCAGTGCATACACACTGCAAATGTCATCATTCTTTTTCTTTTCGCGTTTTGGTTCTGCACCTTCAACAACTGGAGTAGGAGGAACAAGCTCTGGACTGGTTGTACATTCCATTACTCGTTCTTCGCCATCCTTTTTGGTAAAAGTTACAGTAACCTTGCCAGCGGCAAGATGACTCTTAAGCCATTTTTTAAATAGCTTAACTTCTTTTTCATTTAGATTCATTTGTAGCACTTTCAAATTCGGTTACACGTTCTTGCAACAATTTAATTTGATGTTCCAGTTCGTCGATATGATCTGCAACACGTTTCATAAAGTCGGCAGTATTACTACCAGTCAATTTAAGCATATCGCTTACACTTAGTTCTTTAGTTTCTTCACTCATTTAAATCTCCAATAAAATGTTAGGGTTCCAGCCACTGTTCTCACTATAGCCGTCGCTTTCGTAACCACGTGGGTTACACACAATTCTAGTCTCACCAATTACATAATCAAATGGTTGATGCATATGACCATGTGTCCACAGAACAATCTGTGGGTGATCCAAAATGAACTCACTGAGGTCACTGGCATAGCCACCGTTCATAAGCGTCTGACTTGCATATTGCTCATGTACACTTTTGAAACTAGGAGCATGATGTCCAACCACAACACACTTCTTATCCTTGTGTTCTTGCACAATCAGTTTGATATAAGCAAGAGTCTTGTCGTGTCTAATGGCAACATCCAATGCACTCATTTTAGCAAATTCACGTTTCTCATTACGAACAATTCTAAAATCGTTCATCATGTCTTTCATGGCATGCATGGTGAGTGCATCACGACGATTCATATCAGTCCACAACGTGCCACCCACAAATACAATATCGTCAATGATCTTCATGTCTTGTTCCAACATATACACGTTGGGATATTTGGCACATTCTTCACGCATGTAATCAATAGCCGCATAAAACTTGCCGTGGTAGAATTCGTGATTACCCATAATGTAGATAACATGGGGAAACTGAAAACTACAACGCTTGAAGAAATCACGGAATGTTTTGACTCGTTGTTGCTTACGACTGAGATCCGCAAATGCTCCTGCACTATATGGATTAAAATCTGCGGCAATATGATCGTGGAGGTCCTGTGCAATACAGATATCGCCTCCAAGAATCAAAACATCGTAGTTCTGATCGTTTTCAATGTTGATGTCAGAGAACTCTAAGTGGAGGTCGCTAACCAGTTTGATCTTCATTTATATCTCGCTGTAATGTTCTTCTACAAATTTTTGAGCGTCTTTTTTAGTAAGACGGCCTGATTCAACTTCTTCAAGAGCATGGCGTAATGCTTCTTCAACAAACTCGTTAAAGGTTATATCACGCTCGTGTGCTAGTTTCATGTATTGTAACAGTTCTTCATCCGAAAAGTCAACCGGAACTTTTATCCGTGTGTCATAATCTTCTCCGGCACGGATAGCCAATGCTTTTTGGAAAAAATCGTCATCGACTTCTAAATCGATATAGTCAACATCGTCCCACGCCTGATTGGCCAGCACACTTTTAGACTCTGCTTCTTTGCGATGCTTTTCAACATTTTTAGGATTGATCATACGATAAGCACGATCATTAGTATAATCGCACATACTTACTTCATAGACCTTTTGACTCTTAGTGCTGAACACAATACTAAAACTATATCCACCGGTACCGTGAACACCGTTCCATGAATCTAATGTATAGCTGTTTGGGCCGTAACATGACCAGCCATAATCACTGCCTTCAGTAATTTTGTAGTCAACCAATTCCATCCATTCTTTCATCGTAATCATTATTCGTTTCCTTCTTCGTTATAAACAATAGACCTTGCCGTAGCATGTTCTTCGCACAAGGTAGTAATCCATCCACCACCAACACGTTTGCCAGGACTGCCGCACTCTTCACAAGTGACGCCACTCATGCTTTCTGCCATACGTACCATACCGTCGATAACATCATCACCGCCTGTATAGTAAAAACGCAGTGTACCAAATTTTTCTTTAACTTGGTCTAGTGTTACTTGTGTACAGCCTTCGCCTCGATTGTATTTTTCTTTTTGCTCTTGTTTCCAATCAATATGATGCTGAATATTTCCCATAAGCTGATCCAAAATATTGAACCAACCATCTCCGCAAGCAAAGCCCCAACACATACAAGTTTCCATCATGGACTTGTTACGGTTGACCATCATTTTCGGATACCGCTCGCATAACAATTTATCTAGTTCTTGTTTCATTGGGCCGCCTTTACATAGTTTAAACGGGTCACTGGATTTTTATGCAACCAGTGCTCGCTATGATCTTTTACTTTGGCTTTAACTATTACACAGGCTCCTAGTTTCAAAGGAGTCTTACTAAACCAAGATGCCATCTTGTTATCTATTATAGCACAAACATTGTATGCGTCAAAGTTCTTTGAGCGAACTGACTCAAGTATTTCGCAATCGAGATCCTTTAGATTAGCACCAATATCTCCAACAAATCCCTCATCCAATTTTCGTGCAATTTTCTTAATCTGATTCTTTGCATGATCACGTACATACACACTGGGCAAACAGGCCACATAACCAAATTGATTTGGTTTAACAGTTTCTCCACTTAGTATACTATTGATATTGGTTTGAAATTCGTTCTCGCCTTCAATGGCTGCAAACAACAGTCGTTTAAAATAGTTTCGAATTTCTTCTGCTTGTGCTACATCTTCAGGTAGAACCTTAAGGGGCATTGGTGCCTCTTTTGGATCAGCAGACCAGTTGGTGTGATCCAGTGTACACAGCATTAGAATTTTATTACCGTGCTTGTGACACATTAGTTGGATTGTACCGTCTGGTGTTTGGTCTGTAAACACAGGAATAATAACGTCCTTGATGTATTCACCGTTGATACGTTGGGCCGCACAGGCCAATTCCAAAACTTGCTGAACAGGAAAGGTTGCGTTCTTATTCACGTTACGCCCTAATGCTGGTTAATATACTGTGTATTTTACAGGAAAAGTACGTCAGTGTCAACCTTTTGTAGCCGTACATAGATCTTTTTGGCTAAACGCCTTAGCACTGGATTGGGAAGATTTCCAAATGCACCAAAATACGATGCCAAACATGGACTAACATATCTGCCGTTAAACTTGAGTCTGGACAAACTACTAAACTTTCCCATGTATCGCAACGCTCTGTACTTGCCCAAATTTCTGCAAAGTTCGATTGCAATCGAAACTGCATACGCATCTACTTCGTCCGGATCTGCAAGATATTGATTATACGGAGATCGAGTATGTGCCACGTATGTTTGATATTTTCTCTTGACGCTTTGACGCTGGTGTTTGTATTCGTGTACAACTGCATCGAATATTTGAATTAGAAATTCAGTGGCGTGTTTTTGATCCCATACAACATCTTTATCAAAGTTATGATGTACAACAACTTCTATAGGAATCTCGCCATTACAATCATCTTCAGCATCATAATATGCATTGACATAAAATTCTTCAGAATCTAAAAACTTATCACGTTTGCTTTTAATGCTAAGACCAAAGCCTTGATGCCGAAACTGTCTCCGTAATAAAGTTAGCAAATTTTGGAAACTGATGCCAGGTTTACTTTTAAGTTTAACTTGCATACAAACCCAGCAAACTGTTTCCATTATGCTATTCATGATTACAACCTAAATACGATTCTACCTTTGGATAAATCATACGGGCTAACTTCTATTTTAACATTGTCACCTAATATGATTCTAATCTTATGTTGTTTGAGTCTTCCGCCCATGTAGCAAAGCAGTGGGTTGGGAATATTTTCTACCCTAACCCTAAACATACTTCCTGGCAATACCTCTTCGACCGCACCCGTCAATTCAATGATATCGTCTTTTGCCATTATACTTTGCTTATGACGATCGCACCGTCTTCAATCTTGATGTTTAGTGTATCGCCCGTATTCCATCCATTGCGTTCAAGAATTTCTGGAGGAATCTTCATGATAACATTGTCCGGGTCTCCCGGGATATCTTCAAATATATCTTCCACATTAAATATTAGTTTTTCCATTGTGTATTTACTCTGTTATCAATCATCTTTGTAGGGAACTGGTCTCCAACCTAAACGGTTCAAGTCCAATTCAATTTCTTCAGTTACGGTACCTTCTGGCACATATCCAGTGCCATCGGCTCCAGTTAGGCCGTTGCCTAATTCTGCATTACCTATACCACTACAGTACCAATCAATATAGTCACCCTTTTCCTGCATGTCAGAAATGATGCCACCACTATGCCGCCAACTGCATGACCAGGTCTCACCCTTTAGTTCTTGCCAAAACTCTCTGCTTTGCCAAGTCATGTTACACATTGCGGCATACAAGTTTTGAGCATAAGCATCGCTGGCTTTAACTTTGTCACATAGTTCTTTGCTTGCCCGTAGGTCGTATTCCATGTTGTTCTTTTGCCATTTAGGATCTACAATAGCCTCTGCTTCTTGCTCTCGCCAAGTTTCGTACATTTTAACATAATCAGGATTAGGCTCCTCGCCCTTTTCCTCACAGCGTTTGATATAGCCTTCTTTTTGAAAGGTATGACGCTCAGGACTACTTGCTATTTTTTTAGTCATAGTATTCTCAATTTGGTGTAGACGGTAGGATTCGAACCTACAAAGGCAGCTAATAGCCTAGCCCTATGCCCTCCGTTCAGCTGGGGGTCAGCTTACTTGGAGGAGGTATACCAAGTTCCACTCACGTCTACCATTGTATTATATACTTATTTGTAAATACTGTCAATGAGCCATTCCACCATTCCATTTGAAAAAATTGTCCGCTTTGGGCAACGTACTATGCTAATCAATCCATTATTTTCCACTAGTTGGATTTTGGGCAGATTTTGTAATTACAAGTGTAGTTATTGTTGGCCATATGCTAGATCAGATATATCAGATTATCGAACACTTAAAGTATATATCCGTACTGTTGATGAGATCAAACGACAAGCAATGAATAATGGATTTGATCAGTTCCATTGGTCATTTAGCGGAGGCGAGCCTACCGCTTACAAGTACTTGTTAGAATTGATAAAACATTTAGCTGATGATATGCAAACTACTTACCAAAGTATTCATATGACTACTAACTTGAGCCCGGGTCTTGGATGGTGGAAGGCATGGGCCAGTAACACAAGTCCGTTACAACGCAGAAGTATCACAGCCAGCTTCCACGACGAGTTTGCCAAGGAACAAGAATTCGGAGATAAAATTTTACAACTAATAAGTGATGGAGTGCATGTAACTATTAATCAAGTTATGGTGCCTGAAAAGTTTTACGACTTATATGCTCGCCTTAAACGATTCGCAACCCGGGGTATTAATGTAACTCTTAAACCACAAAGCGACCCAACCGCCAGTAGATTGGTAGATGGCTATACTGATGAAATGATTAATATAATGCAAACAGGTTTTCCTCAGCAGTCTAATGGAGAAGATACACATCAGATAGCATTATATGATATGAATAATACAGAATATTTGTTCGATCAAGCTGAGCGTTTTAATGCATTTGGATTCAACCAATTTAAAGATTGGAATTGTAATAGTGGATATCAAAGCATAATAATTAGAAACGACGAAGTTAAACGAAGTTATAGTTGCCACGATAAATCATTAGGAAATTTAGAAAAGTTTACTTTATTTACAGAGCCTAAGATTTGTTCCACACCAAGTTGTGTAAGTAGTGCCGATTCTAAGATACCAAAATGCAAATAGATACCGAACATTTACACTATTGGATGCAAGCCATTAGACAAAGCCCTGATCCTATACGGACCATGGATGCGTTCTGGAGCGGCCAACTAAAAAGTAAAGAGTGGTTAATAGAATCATTAACAAACTTTTGCTCTATTAAAGATAATCCAGTTAGTATAGATATACATGGTGGCTGGGTCGGCACATTAGCCAGCATGTTGTTTCAAAGTTATATTGCAGTTAAACATATCCGTAGTATTGACATCGATCCTACCTGTGAACTTATTGCCACGATGATGAATAAGAAAGAAGACATTGAAGGACGTTTTAAAGCAATTACAGCAGATATGTGCAATACCCGTAGTGATGCTGATGTTGTAATTAATACAAGTTGCGAGCATATTACACAAGAGCAATACAATGTGTGGTTAAGTGGAATGCCACATAATAGTTTATTTGTGTTACAAAGTAACAATTATGATATACCTGAGCATATTCGTATTGCAAACAACTTAGAAGAATTCAAAACACAATGCAAATTGTCTAAGATAGGATGGGCTGGAGAACTAAGCCTGCCGTTGTATAAAAGATTCATGGTGATTGGTTATGTTTGAATTTAACAAGCTAAAACAAATACATTTAGAAATTACGAATAATTGTCAAGCCAGCTGTCCTATGTGTAGTAGGAATATCAACAGTGGCCTGGATAATCCCTTAATAAAAAATAATAGCTGGTCATTAACTGATTTTCAAACAGTCATGAGTCAAGAAGTCCTTGATCAGTTAGATGGGTTTTACTTTTGTGGAAATTTTGGTGATCCTATTTTAAATAACGATCTCATTGAAATGTGTGAGTATGCTACCAAATGTGCTCCGCATCTTAATATCCGTGTGCATAGTAACGGAAGTGCTAGAAATACTGAATGGTGGAAACGTTTGGCAAAAGCGTTACCTAAACAACATAATATTATATTTGCTCTCGACGGGCTAGAAGACACTCACCACATTTATCGTGTGGGAACAAATTTTAATACTATTTTAGAAAATGCAAGGGCTGTAATTGAGGAAGGTGCTATAGCAGAATGGGTGTTTATTAAATTTAAACACAACGAACATCAAGTCGAAGATGCTAGGGCATTAGCCCAAAAATTAGGATTTAAAACATTTACAGTTAAAAATAGTTCTAGATTTATGTTAGATTCAAAACATCCTGTAGTCGATCGTCAAGGGCGCACTGTATATTACTTAGAACCAGCAACGGAAAACAAGATGACTTTTATTACTAAATCCGATGTAGAAAATTACAAAGATATAGTTGATAGTATGGAGATTGATTGCCTTGCAAAATCTAGCAAAGAGATTTACATTGATGCTTATAAAAATGTATTTCCGTGTTGTTGGCTAGCAAGTACGCCATATAATTATATTAGTAATGATGCTGCCTCTGTAGTTAGAAACCAAATGAAAGTTCAATATGATGATTTAAGGAATACCTTAGGAAATATCAATGCAGTAGAAGTTTCGATTAAAGATATAATTAACAGTGATGTTTGGCAGACTTGTTGGGACCGATACTGGACTGACGATAAGTTAATTACATGTGCCAGATCTTGCGGCAGATCTAAATCCGTATTTTTTGCCCAGCCTAGAGATCAACAAACAAATAGAGATGTATTGTAAAATTTTATTAAGAGGAACTGCGGTATGACGCTTGTTAAGATAGAATCTAATAAACCAGAAAATTTACTTAGAATAGAACTATTTCTCAGTAACCTTTGTAATTACAAATGTTGGTATTGTTTTCCTGGAAGTAATGAAGGAACCCACAAGTGGCCTGATGTAGATTTAGTTTGCAAGAATTTGTCGCATTTGCTTGATTATTATAAGACAACTCTTAATAAAACAAAATTTCAAATTCATATAATTGGCGGTGAGCCAACTATGTGGAGTAAATTTGAAATATTTGTAAAATACTTTAAAGAGAACTACGATTGTCTAATAACAATATCATCCAATGGTAGCAGAACTATTAGGTGGTGGGAAGAGTACGGACAAAATTTTGACGAAGTAATGTTAAGTTGTCATCACGAACAAGTAGATATAGATCACTACATTAGCGTTGCCAATGCGTTATATAAAAAGAATGTTTGGACAACTGCTATGGTACTAATGGATCCGTTTGCCTGGGATAAATGTGTAGCATTAGTTGAAACTTTGAAAAAAGCCAGCAAGGGGTGGTGCGTAACGTCTATAGAAGTTTATCATCATACAATACAGTATACCGAAGATCAAAAAAAATATCTGCTAAAAAATCTTAAAAAACTACCAAACATTTTCTATTACCTCAAGAATAAAAAATTAAATCATAAAAAACCAACTGTCTATTTTGAAAACGGAAGCAAGAAAAAAATAGACTCTCTTTCTTGGATATCTGTTAACGGACTTAACAAGTTTTACGGATGGAAGTGTAATGTTGGAATTGATACTCTATATATTAATAAAAGCGGCGAAATATCCGGTGCATGTGGTGTAAATCTTTACAATTTAAGTTTTAAGTATAATCTATTTGATATAGAATTCCCAACAAAATTCCAACCAACATTAATACCAACTACATGTAACCAAATGGAATGCACGTGCCAGCCGGAAATTAATTGCCGTAAAGAAAAGCAATCTAATCAGAAATTGATTCCAATACTACGTGTTTAGATATTGGAATATCTGCTGCACATGTGCAAAAGTTTCTGTCGCATATAACAGATCTCGACGGCACTATCCATGTGCCTTGATATATATTACCCAAGCTGCCGCCAACTCGGCAAGTTGCCCTATGCACATCGCCATCCCAATTAATCATTAGGCTTTCTATACCTGCATTGCACGCCCAATCTTTGTATTTGTTTAGGTGTAATTTTATAATATCATTGGCATGCATAATTTTTGTGTTGTCTATAACACAATTACCTTGAACTGTAGATTCTTGTTCTTTAATCCATTCTAAGTCATTTAGATTATATCTCATATCATCAAACAAATCGTGATCGCCTTCTGTCCAACGTATTCTTCTAACAGTACTCGGAATCGTAGCCAATAAACATTTGGACCGCAACTGAAATACAGCATCCATATGATCATGATGTGCCATAATCTGTGCAATAACTTTTTTGTTTGTTAAATCTACAATACTTTCTACTGTATTGAAAACTCGTTTCCAATCAAATTCTAAATGTATACTAAAGACAATTTGATCTGCTTCTAACGCTGAATAAAATTCATAAGGTAATGTGCCGTTGGTAGTCACACTAATCCAACTAATCCCAACATGTTTACAGTATTTTACTAACTCTAAGAACTTAGGATGCACACATGGCTCTCCTCCTGTAAAACTAAGACGTATAGGTTTGCCCAATGTCATTAGTTTGTCCACGGTTGCTTTAAGTACTTCGATATCTGTATGTTTGCTAGTGCTGTCGTGTATACTAGCAGGGCAATAACTGCAATCATAGTTACATCGCTTGCCTATGTTCCATTCTATCTTAATACTATTTTGATGTGGCCATCGACTTGTTACATTATGCATATAGAATTTAAGTTAGCATGTTTGATTAAAGAATCGTAATACATATCGCTGTTAAAAAATTTAATTTGTTTGACTAGTGTATTATGCCCTAATACATCCCGATTCCAAGATAGCTTACACATATGGTTAGGTACGTACCAGTCGCTAGCGTTTGGGTGAAAATCTAAAAAGGTATTGGTTATAATGATTTCACCTAGGAAATATAATCCTAAAGATAATTGATTTAAATCATTTAGAGGAACAAAATGTTTAGAATTATTTGCCCATTTGTATAAACGTTTCTCGGGAGTTTTTAAACAAGGATGATCTGCATTAAACATCATAATTGTTTCTGAACTAATAGTAGTTTGAAGATTTAAGTCATCTAAATTATCATCAGTTTTGGCAATCTCATTCCAAGATTTTCCTAATGTACCAAACCCCAGTAACAAGTGTCCCCATTTGTTGTCATTCATTAGCCAAAGTTTATATTCTTCTTTAATTGGAATTCTAATATTGTTAGGGTTTTTATAAAATCTTGTGCTAGAATCGTATTCGGTTAAAAAATTGTTCTTAGATTCTATTGCGTGTATTAGCAAATTAATTTGCAATTCGTCGGCAGACGATTCGTTTTTAACACGTTCTACAAAACTGTTATGCAATTTGTTTAATTGATCTTGTGATACAGGTAATGATAATGTAGGTCTATTTGTTGTTATGAGTAAACTGTTTAGTTCTGTAAGCAACTCTTCCAAACTCTTGCCGTGTGTAATACCCATAGTAAATTTAGTAGAATCTTTATGTAGTTGTTGCCATGTGTGCTGTACAGGATTATCATTTAGCTGATAAAATAAAGACAATCTTCCTTGTTTTGCTTCTACTATAATTTCAGCTGTATTAAATCCGTCCGAATTATAAAATATTTCTTTTATAGGATTATTCATAACTAGAAAACTCCGGAGTAACATCAAAAAAACTTTGGGCACGAGTGGCATCTAATTTACGATTAAATTCTATACATTCTTTCCATTTATCGCTTTGATCTCGAGCCATTAGATAATTGATATTATCTTGTATCTGTCCTAGTGTGTAATCTAGTAACCGAGGATGCTGTTTAACTAGTTTGAAATCTCTAATTCTTTCTTGTATATTAATCAATCTTTCAATAGCTAACATTTGCAACGGTCGAGGCAATACTTGTGCTGATAATAGCTTAGGATATTCTACGCGATGTGTGTGAAATATAATGCCTAGATCGTTCAAAAAATATTCAATTATTTTATCTAATACTAATGCATTACTAACTTGCACAGTAACAGCACCCACTATGCGACTAATGTTAGGTATTGCTTGTATTTGTTTAATGTTGTTTATTAACTCATCCCAGCTTGCATTGCCACGTATGTATTCGTAACTTGGACCAATGCCATCTATACTTACATTCACAGCTACTGATTTAAACTTAGGCCAGTACTCCCAAACTGTGCGATTACCTTTACCCAACATAGTCAAATTAGTAGCATACTTAATTTCTATTTGATGTCCGTACAGAGCAAGCATATCTAGTATGCGATAATGTTGCGGATCCATTAAAGGCTCGCCGCCAGCAAACTCTACACGACGAAAGTAGGGCAACAGTTTTTCTAAACTAGTCCACCATTCTTTACTATCCTGAAATTTATCTAGAAATGGTTTACGTTCTAAATTATGTTCTTCTACAATAGCATACATAATGTTGCCTTCTGCTTTGTAAAAGTCTTTGACTTTACTCCAGTCATTCCAACTTGTACTATCCATTGGATGACACATACGGCACTTTAAGTTACATAAATTGTTTAGTTTAAGTTCCATAGTAGGAATCTCAAACGGCATAACTTCTAATAACGGTGTGTTAGGATACAGGTTAACTCTTGCTTCTGGAATCTTACCGGCAATGTGTCGCATACGTAAACTTTCAACGCCCTGATCTTCTAAGCTAAAACAAGGTTCACATTCCGCCGGACGTTCACTGTTTAATACTTGTCGACGAATACGTTGCATTGTATCGTTGTTCCAAATATTTTCTAACGATTCTTTATCAATGAATCCAACAGGATGGCTACGGCAGCAAGCACAAATGGCACCGTCTTCTCTAGTAGCCAATCCTGTAAAAGGATGCATACAAAATGTTTTACTTAGATTCTTCAATGGCCCACTCTCTTTCTTTACACCAAAAACATTTGCCGCAAGTAGGAACAAATTGCCCGTGAATGTAATTTGTATAGTTTATATTTTCAAATTCCCCTTCGCAACTACGGGTTATGGATAATAATGATGTTAGGTTCAATCGATAATATTGTTTGATGATCCACGCCTTGTCAATAAAGCGAAACGGATGAAATACACGGCGTCCCATGTGAATCATTTCTGACAAATGTTTATTATATTCGCTAGGGTCAATATCTCGTTCTTTCATCCCGCCTAAATTAATTCCCTTAGGGTTTCTTGTAACGGCATTATAGTAAGCATCTATATCTTCATTGAAACATATGTATTCTGCAAATGCACGTTGTTGAATATTATCACCGCTAACAAATTTCCCATACTCGTCGTATACAGTAGGGCCAGCGGCCCCATACTCTAATTCAGGAGCAATAAAATTAGTATGTCGTTTAAATGCAAGTGCAGGGAATTCATTCGCTAAGTAATTGTAAACAGTTAAACTATTGTCGCTTTGCCATGGGCGTGTTTTCCACATTCGAGTATGACTTATAATATTTATAATTGTACCCGGTGTTGCCTTATAACATATTAAGTATGCTAATAATGCAGAGTCGGCACCGCCACTTACACTTATTGCAATACTTTGCCAAGTAATATCAAATGGAATTTCTAAATCATCTACTAGCATTTTCCAAATACCTTATTAATGGACTAACACCAACAGGCTGTCCCTTTCGCAATGCCAGGTATATACTGTTGGTTGAAGTTAATTCAAAATCGTTACACACTTTATAATAATTAAAACTATGTTTGTTCCACAAATAGTCTACTGGTAGATTGCGGATAAAGTGCAATCCAATCATAACTAATGCACGATTGTTCATACGAAAATCATTCATTATTGTAACACTATCCGGGTTAACTTGTCTAGTCCAACGTAAGCCAATTCTGTTCCAACCTAACCCTAATCCTTTGCTTAAACTTATTCCAACACTACTAATAGCAGGATGACTAAAATCAAATGTAATATCTCTACAACATGTTATCCATGCACCGTCAATGTGTATGGGTATATTTTTATCCAAACACTCTTCTAAGATATCAATCATATGAGTATGTACAGCTCCAATACTAGGAAACGGCATAGCAATAATTAACGGAATATTAGCTGATAGTTCTCCTGCTTTTCTACCCCAATTTCCTAATCTATGATGATACTTGTAATCGCCCTGCAATGTTTGCACTGGCCCTTGCATATATAAATTATCAATAAATTGGGTACACCCATTGATAATGTCTATCCTAGAAAAACTACTAATTCCATCCAAAGTGTTTAGCTTACTACTGACTATCCAGTTAACCATTTCACTTTTAAAATTACTATATACTTTATCAGTAATATCTCGATCTAACTTACCAGACAATACATCTTGAATCAACTGTTCTATGTTATTGTCTACTAAAGGGCTTGGCCGATCTATTTCTAAATAGTTGGCTGAGTAAGAAGAAGCTACAGTAAGTTTATCCATGAAATATTTACCTAGTAAATGTAGCACATAAATATTTCATGGACAATACAAATACAATCTTCTGGATGCAACCTGAGAATACTCAAGTTGGAAAATGGCAATCCCAGATTAAGGAAATAGCAGGAACTCCTAGTTTTTGTGTATTACCATGGATACATTTGGCAACAAGACCAAACGGTGATATGCGTTTATGTTGTGTGGCAAATGCAAGCGGTGCTGACACAGGAGACTATAGTGTTGGACTGGTGAAAATGGAAAACGGCAAAGCCGCCAACTTTGCTCACAATCTGCCCACCGAAGCATTCAATAATGACTACATGAAAAGTGTACGTAAAACTATGCTAGAAGGCAACGTTCCAGCAAGTTGTACTAAATGTTTTAAAGAAGAACAAGAAGGAATTGCTAGCAAGCGTATTTGGGAAACTGGCACGTGGCATTTACAAGAAAAAATTGATATCAAAGAACTAATAAAAGAAACAGAAGTAGATGGAAGCGTTCCTTATAAACTACAATATTTGGATCTTCGACTTGGCCATACTTGCAATTTAAAATGTATTATGTGTAGTCCTCACGATAGTAGCCTATGGGTCAACGATCATAAAAAAATATTTCCCTTATTAGAAAGTAAATTAATACGTAAACAAATGAGTTGGGAAGCTAAGGACTTTAATAACAAGTGGCACGAGAATACAGAATTCTGGAAAGAAATATATGATCAAATTCCTAACATAAAACAGCTATACTTTGCTGGCGGCGAACCTTTATTAATTAAAGAGCACAGAGTATTTCTTGAAGAAATTATTAAAAGAGGATATGCAAGCCAGATAAGTCTAAGATACAATACTAATGGTATCTTAATTTCAGATAGCATCATTGAAATTTGGAAACAGTTTAAAAAAGTTAAAGTAGGAGTTAGTCTTGATGGAATTGGAGCACGAGGTGAATACATACGATATCCATTAGATTGGAAAATTGTTGAAAACAATTTAATTAAATTAGATAACGCCCCCGATAACATACAAACTAATATTGCTATGGCTGTGCAAATTTTAAATATCAAGCATGTTCCAGAATTTATCAAATGGAAAGTTCGAATGAACTTTAAGAAAGTAAATTTTGATACTAATGCTGCCGGGCAAGTAATGGGAGGAGGCTTAATAGGAGTACACCTATTGTGGATACCAACATGGTTAAGTTTACGTGTGCTACCCAAGGAAGATAAACTGGAGGTGCGTGAGTTGTTTGAAGAATTAAAGCAATGGCTTTATAATAACTATACACAAGATTCCTCATTCTGGAAAGAAAACCCCTACGGATGGAAACGTTGGGAAGGCATACTAGATTGGATGGATGCTGAAGACCATACTAACTTATTGCCAGACTTTAAAGAATATATTATTAAAACAGATGCACATCGTAAAACTGATTTTAAAATAACATTTCCAGAATTAGCACATTTATTATGATTAAAAAACAACGTTGGCAATGTCCAAAAGGACTAGTTGAACAAGCACTCAAGGAGCATCCAGTTACAGGTGAAGGTACTGTTCTCAACGAACCAACCGGCAACTTTTTTTACGACAATTGGAAAATCAAAGACTTGTACAAAGATACAATTTGGCAACAAGTATTAGATACATTACCTTACTCTATAGGACAAGCACGTATTATTAAATTAAACCCAGGTGACAGTTATATGGCACATGCCGATATAGACAATCGTTGGCATTTAAATTTAACAGGCGAGCAATCATATTTGATTGACTTGGATAATAAGGTTATGCACGAATGTATCAGAGATAATTATTGGACATACATGGATGCTAGTCGTATACATGCTGCGACAAATTATGGATCTATTCCACGTTTACAATTAGTAGTGCGTGAGCTGTTATTTAAAAGCCAACAGACTATAAACTTAGTTAGCATTGCTATGGAGCCTGCATATGAACAACACGATTTTAGATACAAGTTTGACAAGATTTTTAGTCCGTTCTTAAACCGTGTAAATCAGCAACGTAAACTAGCCGACTTTGTACATAATACATTTACACTATCGTTTAAATTAGAACGTGAACTACTTGACGAATTTAAAAAACTTGTTAATACAGATTTTAAGGTAACATATGGATAATTGGAACTACCTTTACAAACTAAATTATATTGACGGACGTAATGCTCCAACTAATATGCTTTATACACCCATGACAAATATAACTGGAGATGTATTATGTATGATATGGGATTCTACGCATTCTTATCAATCAGAAAATAAAAATCTAACACAAGATTTAGTTGAGTACTTCTTTAAAAGAGAAATTGATCATCTAAAAGAAATGCAAAAATTTCACTGGGCTCCTAGATTATTATCGATAGACGGTAACAAGATATATATAGAGTTTAATAAAGAAACGCTCAATCATATATTGCTTACTCCAGGTCGCAATTTAAATAAAGAATGTCCTAATTGGAAAGAGCAAATATTTAATATTATTAAAGATACACTAAATGTGGGATACTACAAATTAGCATTATATCCGCATTGTTTTTTTCTTAAAGATGGAATTATTAAAACATTTGATTTTTATTCTTGTGTAGGTATAGAAGAAAGATATATTCTTCGAAAACAGTTAGAAGGGATGATCGGAGTCGACTCTAATGATAGATTTAATTTATCCACAGTGGGTGATCGTGTAGATTTTAAAAAATTCTTTGAAATTACTATGACACACCAGCTTAATGCTACATGGGGAGATGATAATCCTTTTCCAGAATTTTATAAGAGATTAATATGAATTTAGAATACACTGATATAGACGGAATTAAAATGGGGCTGTATAAAAATGGACCTGTTGGTATAAGCGTAAGCTGTGGTGCAGACAGTGCTATTATTTTGTACTGGTTGATGAAAAACTTGGATCACGATTTACACATTTATAATCTTATTGCCGATTATAGAAAAACAACTCTCGAGCCAGCATTTGATAAAGTTGTTAGTAAATGTGCAGAACTTACAGGTAAGACAAATTATTTTATTCATAAGTTTTATGTTCCAAAGCCGCCGCCTGAGTTGATGTTTAAGATATATAAAGATTCTTTAGATAGTAAACAAGTTGATATTGTATATACAGGACTAACAAAGTTTCCGCCAGATGAAGTATATGCCGGCTGGGAAGAAAAACTGCCTGAGTGGCATGTACAGACTCGAAAGCATGACCGTGTATTTCCTGAATTTGGATTTGAAATTAAACTTCCACCCGGCACTAACTTTGCACAACCTCCACTAAGCATAGACGGTAAACCTGTGGATAAAATTACCATGGATGATAGAGCTTATTCTCCACTAATTAATCACGACAAGCGATCTATTGCAAAATTATATAAAGCATTGGGTGTAGAAAAAGAGTTATTTCCTGTAACACGTAGCTGTGAAGATGATAAGCATCCTGAATCGCATTGTGGCAAATGTTGGTGGTGTGGTGAACGTGAGTGGGCATTTGGATATTTAGAATGATAGAAGAATCTGTTTTTGATAAACGATTGTTAAATCTTAATAGCTCGGCGTTTTTAGGTTATTACTACAGACATGATTTATCAATCATAGTTGCTAATTTAAAAGATGGCGAACCAGTAACAACTGATCCTAGTAGATGGGATTTTGATACTAGCGGATACTCTGAGATTCACAAAATGTGGCAAGATGCTAATTTTAATCCTAACTCTATCAAATGGACTAACTATTATCCAGATAAACATTTTACGCAAGAGCTAGTGGATGATGTAGCTTTCTATTTGAGATTAGATGGTGTGAATCGGGCGTGGATTAGTCAAGTCGATCCTGGCTACTATGCACCGTGGCATTGGGATGTCGATGACAACGAAAAAGAATATCTTAAAAAAGGTAATATTAAACGGTATAGCATCATGATGGATTTGCCAGCAATGGGACATATTTTCATATTAGGCAACGACTATTTGTACAATGCTCCCCGCGGTGCAATTTTTAAATGGAACAACTATAAAGAGTGGCATGCTGGTATTAATGCTGGGCTTACGCCTAAGTTTATGTTTCATATAATAGGTTACTAATGTTTAGCTTTGAACAATTAGAACAAGTACAGGTAGAGATTACTAACCGCTGTCAAGCTAGTTGCCCTATGTGCCTCCGTAACATTCACGGAGGTATAGATAATCCTTCGTTAGTATTAACTGATTGGACGTTAGAAGAGTTTAAAGAAATTTTTAATTTAGAAGTTCTTGCACAAATTAAGAAAATAATATTCTGCGGAGACTTTGGTGACCCTATTATTAATAATAATCTAGTCGCGATGTGTCAACATCTTAAAGACAAAAGCACTGTTAGTGTTTACATTTATACAAACGGCAGTGCTAGGAATGTAGAATGGTGGAAATCTTTGGCACACGCACTGCCTGCTAATCACACTGTGGAGTTTGCATTAGACGGACTTACCGACACTCACGCATTATATCGTATTGGCACAAGCTATGATATTATCTTACGTAATGCTAGTGCATTTATAGAAGCAGGTGGCAATGCACATTGGATGTTTATTAAATTTAGACACAATGAACACCAAATAGATATTGCACGTAATGTTGCTCGTACATTAGGATTTAGATCTTTTAATACTAAAGATAGCAAGCGATTTGGCAAATCATTTCCAGTGTTGGATAATACCGGAAAGATATCGTACTTTATTGATCAGCCTTCTAAAAGTAATATTAAATCAGTAAACTTTGTTGATCTAAAAGATTATAAAAATTGGACTGACGATATTAGTTGTTTCACATATGAATCTAAAGAACTTTATATAGATGCACACAGACGGATGTTTCCATGTTGTTTAATTGCATCATTCATATATGCAAACTATGATAGAGAATTATATGAACAATACGGAGTAGTAGACAATACTTCGATTATTGATATTGCTAAAGAGGTTCAACTCGAAGTGTATAGTTTGATTGATGAGTTTGGTGGGTTTGATGTATTAGATACAAGAATACATAGTATTAAAAATATTATGAAGCAACCAGTCTGGCAAGAGCTTATGCATAATAAATGGAAATCGCATTCATCTGCTCCTTGCACTATATTGTGCAGTAATAGTTCCCCATTTATTAAAATAGAAGAACAAATTAATCGTGCAGGGTAATTTGTAAAGTATATCGAGTCTTAAAACTTATATTAACACACCCGTGTACAATCATCGGGTCACTCCACTCAAACATATCTCCTGCTTTATAATTAGAAGCAATTTTATCATCCCATACAAATATATGACCGGGGTGATAGTCTTCTAAAAAAATAGTATAACGTACTGGATTTTTTACTTCTACTAAATGTGGATCTATATGCATAGCCTGCATTTGTCCAGGTAGCAACTTTATAAACCACCAATGACATTTTTTTCGTTTTTCTGGTAGATCTGGCAACACTACGGGAAAATTTCGCATATCAGTTGAGTTGGCATTAAACTGCTGAAAGTCGTGATTTTTATGTGCGTACCCTGTTCGGCATAGTTCTCTAAAAGTATCTAATAAAGGGTGCCCTTGCCAACGTTCAGGTTGCCAAACAGGCCTGGTATCACCGTTGTGTGTTTGTAAGTGAGTCATCAATGAATCTGTGATCCAGTCTTTGTAGTTTCCAATATAATTCATATTGTACTTAGTAAGTCTTTAAACGTATCGGCTGGAACATTGAATGTAATAAACGTAATAGCGGTATCGCCTTCGTTTTTAAATTCACCGTAGCTAGTAGTCATATCAAACATATAAATTTTTCCAATCTCAAGTTTGACTGTTTGATTGGTTGTTAAATCTACAATAGTTGCTTGTTCATTTGTAACAATAGGAATGAATACTTTGCCATGTGCAGGCCCACCAGGTAACCATTTGCCTATATAATGCTTTGGTGGAAATGTCATTAAAAATGATCTATAAGGATTTACAAATTTGTCTTTAATCTGTTTAAAAAATCCAAATACTAACGGTGTATCTTTAAAATATGCTGGCCCTTCATCGTGCGGATCTATATCTCCATGATACGGAAACTCTAGATCTGCATATATTGTTTGCAAGCCCCAGCCTTGTACATTCTCCATACGATTGTTGCTACCAATTCCTCGAGGATCGCAATGGTGTTCTCTATAACCCCAACGTTGCTTTTGGAAATCTTTTTGAAGTATATCAAAATACTTCAAAGCATCGGTCACATCATATGTGATATTAAGTATGTGTATCATACGTTGTAAATTGAAACGTTAAGCGTGGACTGTATCCTATATTACATGCACCGTGTATTTCGTTTTCGTCAGTGTACGACCACAAGTCGCCGGCTTTATAGTCTGTCATAAAAATATTATTATACACAAACACATGCCCAGGAATGTAATCTTGTAGCGGCATCCAATATCTTATAATGTCTTTCTTGTCACTATCTAATACATGAGGATCTCTATGCATAGGCATCATGCCGCCAGGCATTAATTTAATAAACCACCACATATATGCTTTGTTGTTTGTAAATGGAGGTACAACATCTAATGTACAACTAGTATTACAATAATGGTGCCACCAGGTTTGGGTCAAATCATATCCTACAGTAGTAGCAAGTCTAAATTCTTCTGTGTCTGGATTCTCGCTTGCCGTCTTAGGACGTAACGTTCCGTCATTCTTTAACAAATAATTAACCCATTCTGTTTTAATCCATTCTTGATAATTGCCAATATATTTCATTTTGATAAACTATTCCTTACAGCATCAGTAAACTCACCATCAACTCTAAGAGACCAGTCTGGATATATGCTTTGTGTGCTACTATGATAGTTTCTCGCATCCCAAAGAACTGCCCAAGACTCTGCATGTATTTTATCATTAGTTAATTCATCTAGAATATAAAATCCTCTTCTTGGATTACGAAAGTGAATGAACTCGTATACGCTTGTAACTCCGTCAAATGCTCTTTCCTCGTTACCGTCATGATGTTCATAGGGTATGCCATTATTTTCTATATACAATATATTAGCAGCCGTTATGTATTTAAAAACAGGGCCTACCAAAGAATTTATCCATGTTTTAGTTTTAGGAAAATACGACATTAGCTTTCTTTCCCAGTCTAGGATATCAGCAGGCACGTCTGTATAATCTAAGTTTTCTTCTATCTGTAATGACCAGTAACTGTCAACAGCACCATATTTAGATTTAAGATACCTTGTCATTTTATTTTTAGATTCAAGGCTTGTACCTTTGTTAGAATCCCATCCGTTTACTGGACTAATCGGAACTGCGAGATCATTTTTAAATTCAGTGTACGCTTCAGTTATACTTTTATGGAATCGGGGCTGTATAGTTTTTTTAGGATTATAAATTCCCCAACCTCCTTCGATGGCATTTGTAAATTTGCACTTTGCGATGCCTGCCATAACTTCCGGTTCTATTTTTTTGAAATCTTCATAGTTTACAAAACTACTCATGTCGACAAAGTGCTTATCAAATCGATTTAGTTGCATTTGCAAATTCCTTAAGACCTCGATTCTTCCCTTCTTGCCAATCACCGTGCTCACCGAGTTGCCCTTTATTCCAGTAATCGTTTTCAATTCCAATAACAGGAACATGGAATTCAGTTGCTTCTACAATCCATTTAATTGCATTTGCAATATGTATAGGATCCATCTTAAAGGCTGCATTAGGTTTTTGATCTTTAGATGCTCCAACTATCATATGTGTGGTTTTAAATTTCTCACTACATAGTTCTAAACTTAATGTTTTTAATCTTTTTTTATTTTCTGCTCGGTCAGGAGATACCCAGTTAAAAAAATCATATTCTATTACGCTACCTATATTAAACACATGGCCGCTTTCCCATATTTCTCTGGTTATTTTTAATAAGTTAAGTTGTATATCGTTGCCTATATGCGATGCATTAATAAACACATTGTAATCTTTAATCTTTTCTTTAAATTTATTAAGCCCGGCGATCTCAGTAAAATTATATCCTGCTGAAAGGTGAACAAAATCAGCATCAGGGAACACTATTTTAACAGCCTTAGCAATTGTATTTTTATTAGGATTTCCAGTACATAGAATTTTAAACATACTGTTCCTTAATCTGTGATTTAAAAGTGCCACCTATACGTAGTGCATAAGTTTGTTTTGTAATTTTTTCATGCCCTATACATCTATCTTGATTCCAGAATGCAACTTTTGAATCAATATAAATTTTAGTGTTGTTGCTCCAAACGTACATTGGTTTTTCTAAACAGGATCTTATATACAAAAAGTCTTTATATTGTTGTTGCGACTGTTGTTCCCATCCAAGTCCATTAGCTTCACAAACTATAAATGTGATAGAATTTAAATGCTCAAACAACGGCATGCATGAATCTAAGATCCATTGTTTTGTTTGTGGAAAATACTGCATTGTTTGTTCTACCTCTACTCCGTCTTTCCATAGAGTATGATAATAAAACGGATCATATGCTTGTAGAGCTATTTTTAAATAAGCTGAGAAGTAACTAGAATTTTCTTGCTGTAATACTAGACCTGTTTGTTTAATAGGATCTTCATCAGATAACTTTAAAAAATCATCGTATGCTTGTTTTAATGTTCTAAACCCCGGTGGAATATTTGCGGGTGAGTAATCTATAATTGTATTTTGGTAATCACCGCACACAGCCATAGGTAGAGTTTCTACAAGACCAATATGTATTTCTTCTTGCAGATCGTTAAACTTAAAATGATCAATTAAAGATTCTAAATTATAATAACTCATTAATAATTCTCTAAATGACTAATCCCTAACATCTTGCGAAATTCTTCTGTGAATTTACCATCAATACGTAATCCATAACTCTGTTCCATAATCTGTTCGCCGCCGTGCCAGTCAACATCGTTCCACCAAGCAGCCCGGGTGTTTAAGTATACTTTGTTTTTCTTTTCTGGATCCCATACGTAGAATGCTTTTTTAGTATTAGGTCTAATATGTATAAATTCATTTCGATGAGGCTTAACAACGTCAATACCATTCTTAGCATCTAAGTCACGGTGCTCAAATGGGATACCATCTGCTTCGCAGTGGAAAAATATAACGCGGCCTATGTCTTCAAAAATCGTACCTACTAGACTTTCAACCCATTTAACAGTCTTGGGGAAATGGGTTGCCTCTGGTGTTAACTTGCGTGGTGCAGTTCTATCGTCCCAACTACCGTCTTCCCATAAGAAATAATAGATGTAAGGATCGTATGCACCCATGGCCATTTTGATATATCGTGTAAATTTATTACGTACACGAAAATCTTTAAAATCTCTATACAAGTCTATACCGCCTTGTTTAATAGGATCACTATCTGGTAACGCTAAAAATTCTTCTATTGCTTTATAGATAGGTTTCCAGTGAGGTTGATAGCTAGCATCCTTAAATGTAAAGCCAGGTGTCATCCAAGTGCCTTCCTTGGCAAATTCTCTTGCGTCGGCAAATCCTCGAATTATTTCTGGCTGTAGTTTTTCAAACTCCGCCATATCTAGATATTGTTCCATATCAAAATAGGGAATGTTGTTTATGCCTTTAATTGCCATAATTGTCTATGTACTCCTGTGGGATAGTATCATACAGCGGCATGTTGTTATTAACAGTCGCATCCCGCAATATGATTTGATGTATCAATGGGCTACGAGGTTTGCCTGGAACAAAATCACCTATTGCTTCTGTTTGTATTTCTTTTAAATCCAATGTAGTTGCATCGGGCCATTGTATAATTTTAATAGGAACTCCATTAACAGACACTGCATAGTGAGCACGATTTCCTTCATCAAGTATCTTAACAACCGGCCAGCTATTTTTATCTGCAATACGTTGCATTTCTTTTACTAAGTCACTCATATAAACTTTTGGACCTCCAGGATAACGACCAATATCTACGCCAGTGCGGACCCTAAATGCCTTGCAATATGTTCCAGCAAATTGTTGTATCTCTTCTAAACAGTATTCCATCTGATCAAGGACTTCAAGGGTATAACTAATGTTCTTAATAGGCATTCCTAATGCAACAAGATTCTCAATGCCTTTGATTTGCTTTGAACGTACTGTATGTCCTTGATAATCGGGATGGTTGAGTCCGACTGTCCATGATACATTGTCAAATTTAGCAAACTGTTTTGCATAATCTTTTTTAGCTAAATTAACTGCATTGGTTAATACAATTATATTTCTATGTTTGCCAGGTAGTGCATTTAAAGTTTTGATGAATTCTGGCAAATCTTTACGGACAGTTGGTTCTGCTCCACATAAGGCCACAGGATAACCATCGTCAGGCCAACTTTGCACAATCATAGCGTAATAATCAATTGGTCTATCTTTAGATTGATTGTCAGGTTCTTGATGACAGTTTGGACAAGTTAAATTGCATCTATTGGTGATGTCTAACATATAACTAGCCAATGGTCTTCTAATATAGTTATAATTTAAATAAAACTGTGCATCTGGGTCTACTAAGTGTTCGCTCTCACCATGGAATTTACAAGTTTTCTTCAACCATATTGCACCGTCACGTTCAAACTTGACAACAGGTATGTGTCTGTAACAGTGTTCACAGACGGACAGTGTATTTGTTAAGTGTTGCATTATAAACCCAACTTTTTACTAATGTAATTCTCAATGAAAAGAGTCGGCGGCGGCGCCCTATCTCTTTCAAATGATAATAGTCTTTCTTCCAAACTTCCCACTCCGGTCCTTAGTAAGCCAAAACTGTTTTGTCTAAAATCATGTATTGCTTTTAAAGACTCTGCTTCCTTGGATATTTCTTCTGCTTCTTTAATTGACATATGCTCATTTTTCCAAAGCAATATGTCTTTAAAATCCATAGCCTGTCTTCCTACAATATGTTTAACAATATCCGGATCTTCACTAGCATCGATATAACCGTATTTTTTATAATCCATAGAAATTTTTGAAGAATAATAAAATTCAGATATTGGTATTTCTAATGGGTACATACTAAAGGCATGTCCTTGCCAGTGATTTAATAACCACTGCATTGTTGTATACAAACTTTCTTTAGGTTCATGTGGCAATCCTGCAATTAACGATACGGAGCCTCGATACTTTATTCCTACTTTCTTTTCAAAAAAATTCCTGACATCAACTAACCCTTGTTTTAACCTATCAGGGTTCATGCCTTTGCCGATTGCTTTTCCAGTTTCATGATAGAATGTTTCTATCCCATAAAATTGGCCAAGGAACCCCATGCGTAATAATTCTTCTTTATCGCGTGGCCTGCTTACTAAAAGGTCAGCTCTAATAAATCCAGTAAAATAAGGAGCAAATGGTAATGTTTCAACTACATCTGCAAACTTAGTAATTTTTGCTGTTCTATCATTGAACGTTTCGTCTGAGCAATAATAATTAGTTACACCAAATCTATCATATGCATCCATCATTTGTACACGAAAATCTTCTGCATCTCTGGTATAATCGCCTTTAACTCCAATTACAGGGAAATTGCAAAAATCGCATGAGAATTTACAACCACGTGCAAACTCAACACCTAACCATTCATCCGAATTGATAAAATCTCGATCTTCATATTTAATCATTAAACTTTTCATAGGATATGATGGATAATATTCATTTGCCGGTATATTCCTGCCTGAGTTCATGTGCATACTAAATTTGGGATTCGGCCCGTTGCTAAAAAGATATTTTAATAACATTAATAGTGCATTTTCTCCATACCCATTAAGGTTGTAATCTATGTTTGAGTTATTAAATCGATAACGTTCAGGGCCGCCTATGATAATTTTTATATAAGGATACTCTTTTTTCACCCAATCTAAGAATAATTCTAACACTGGAACTTTTGTATTTAAAAATAATGCACTTATTCCTATAAATTTAAAGTTTGAGTCTATTCTCTGTTGGGCTAATGATTGCAATTCTTCAAGAGACCACTGAACTGCAAACTCGATCACTTCAACGTCCCACTCGTTATCTCTTAAGAAGGTGGCAATTCTATACGCACCCAATCCTCTTTTTATCAAAGATCCGTTATCTGCATTAAGTAAAAAGCATTTAAACATTTACAGTCCCAACTTTTTTTGAATGTAGTCTTTTATTCTTGTGTTTAACGTATTTGTTCTAATTGTATTCGACGAAAATATGTACTGAAAATCCACTGATAGTCTATCTTCTAAGTTATCAGGAAGTCCAAGATCCACCAAACTAAAATTAGGAACTTTGGCATTATAAGAAGAAGCAGGATTGTCACGTATCCATTCAATATCCTTAGCTATCCTTGCTGCATCTCTAACAGACATGTGTTCGTTCTTCCATAGTAATACGTCAGTGATTATATTATAACGATTATAATCATCTTTTAAATTTTGCACATCAGCATCACCACTGGCATCTTTATAACCGTATTTTTTATAATTCATAGAAATACTTGATGGGTAGTCATATTCTGATATTGGTATTTCTAATGCGAACACGCTGAATGATTCACCTTTCCAGTTATCTAATAACCATTGCTTTGTTACATCCAAACTTTCCATTGTTTCGTGCGGTAACCCTGCAATTAAACTTATGTATCCTCTATAATAATTATTACCATGTGATTTAAAATAATTCTTTATATCAATTAGTCCTTGCTTAATTTTATCAGGATGCATTCCTTTACCAATAGATTTTCCAGTTTCATGGTTAAAAGTTTCTACACCGTAAAATTGTCCAAGAAAACCCATGCGTAATAATTCTTCTTTTTCATTTTTTCTACTAATCAATAAATCAGCCCTAATAAATCCAGTAAAAAAAGGAGCAAACGGTAATGTTTCAACTACATCTGCAAACTTAGTAATCTTTGCTGTTCTGTCGTTAAATGTTTCGTCAGACACTGCGTAATATTGTACACCAAATCTGTCATATGCATCCATCATGTGCAGTCGAAAATCATCTGCATCTCTAGTATAATCTCCCTTAACTCCAATAACTGGAAAATTACAAAAGTCACAACTAAATTTGCAGCCCCTTGCAAACTCAACAGAGAGCCACTCGTACGATTGAATAAAGTCTCGATCTTCATATTTTATCATTAGACTTTTCATAGGATACGATGGGTAGTATTCATTAGCTGGTATGTTTCTTCCAGAATTTAAAAACATACTAAATTTAGGTGAATCGCCGTTACTGAACAGATATTTCAACAGCACTAACAATGCGTGTTCTCCAAAACCATTTATATTATAATCAATAAAACTATACTGCTTAGGCAGTTTAACCTGGCTACCAAAAATTGTTTTGATGTCAGGGTAAGTAATTTTAACCCAAACTAAAAACTCTCCGAATGTGCCTAACTTGGTATCTGTAAATAAAGAACTGACCCCTATCCATTTTGTATCCTTATCAAATCTTGACTTGGCCAATGCTTTTAATTCGTCAAGCGACCACCATAAGGTAAAATCAATAACTTCTATATCCCAGTCATGTTCTCTTAAAAATGTAGCAATCCTATGTGCGCCACCTTGCCGCTTAGGTGCAGATGTATCTTCAACGCCGAAAATTATACCTTTCATACTACGTACTTATATTCTAAGATAAAGACGATTCTTGGAGAAGTTCCTTTATGTAAAGATACTCCGTGCCATGCCGAGGTTTCGTGAATTATTAAATCACCTTGTCTAACATTTAAATAGTGTTTATCTTTCTCGGCAATATTTTCCAAGTCTACTCCTATAGAGCTATCTTTAACTAGTACCAAATCACTTCCATTTTCAGGCTGTTGAAAATAGAATACGATAACACCGTGCCGAGTTGGTGTATGATTGTGTACTTTGCCCGTAGCTCCTGGCCACATTTTATTTGTAAATGCTTGTGATATGTCTACATCAATTGCATCTTTGTAACCAAAAAAACTGCGAGATTCGAGTATCTTTGATGTTATCCATTTTATTAATAAGTCGATGCCATCTATTTCTAATAATTTATATTTTTCAATCCCAAATGTACTAATACCGTGTTTCATTTGATTATTAAGGTCGTCGTCTAAATCAGAGTTATTGAATAAGTTGTCTATGCCGGCTATTAATTTTTCTGTTCTGTACAAGGTTTCATCATGGCACTTAAAGCGACATACGTTATAATCAAAAATATTAATGGTTTCCATGGCAATATTTATAGTCAAATTCGTCATGGGGAATTTTTTGTTCGCTAAATATTGGTAGGAGATTAATTATGTCAATCGATCTATCAGTATTTCAGCAATATCCTTGGTGGGAGGATCATAAAAAGATTTCGACCTATCATTTTAAACCAACAGATGTTTTAGAATCAGATATCTATAATCCGTTGTGTACTTTTAAAGGTGATTGGGCAGCTGGAATAGAAAAGGCAGCGGAAGATTGTTATGAAAACTTTATTGAGGTAGCTACTCCTTTGGAAGCTATGTCGGGAGGTTATAAAGCCGCAGAGGCAGACATGTATAAACTTGCCGGCACTAATAGAATATCTATAAATTGGCTGACTGATATATACGAAGGACGTTATAATGATGAGTTAATATTAATTCCTGAGTTTAAATGCAATCATAAAGCATATGAACCGTTTTATCAAATGGCAGAAAAACTAGGGTATACAGAAGTTCATGCTATTAGAGTTACCTTTCAAAGAATAGGCCAAGTATGTTCATATCATTTAGATTTAAACGAGGTTTATTTCAAAGAACACAATTTGCATAAAAGATATGATCAGTTGGCAACTGAGGATCATTTGAGATTACGAAAAACATTTATTTCGTTAACTCCGTATGATCTTGGCCAAACTTGGTACTTTGGTGATCAGTATTGGAAAAATTATAATGCAGGTGAAGCAATAACATTTGATTGGAAAAATATGCCGCACGGCACTGCAAATCTAGGGTTTAGCTTACGCTGTAATTTATTGATTATGGGATTTGTTGGAGATAAGTTCGATTGGTTTGTTGAGAATGGCTCTAAAGATCTTATCATTGAATTAGATTAAGTTTTTGCTGTTTATAGTTGTTAACAAATTTTTCTCTAATTAAATCTACTTCTTTATTTTTAAGATACGAATTATGTAGAGCTAGTCTCTCTGTTACATTACCTGGCAAACCAATCATTGCTAAATCCCAAGGTGCTAGTGTAAAGTTACTCGACGTATTGTTACGTACATCAATCATTTTAAAGAAAATCTCGTATGCTTTAAAATAATTTAGATCCTTGTTTTCCCAAATTAAAATTTCATTGGATACACGAGCCTGCGTATATTCTAATTCAGTATACTTGCCAGTATATTCCTTGTATCCGTATTTGCTGTAATCTAAACTCATCTTAGATAATCTGTTAAGTTCTCCTATAGGTATTTCTAGTACAAACGGAGTCCACGCCTGCCCCTGCCAATTTTTTAACAACCAGTCTGTAGTACTTTCTAGATCTTGTTCAGTTTCTCCTGGTAATCCTAGTATAAATGTTAGTAGTGTTCTATAACGATTAGTGCCGTGTGTTTCAAAGTAGGCTTTAACATCAATCAACCCTTGTTTAATTTTATCAGGATGCATTCCTTTGCCAACACTTTTAACTGCTTTGTGATTAAAACTTTCAACACCGTAGTGATGGCCAAGAAAACCCATGCGTAATAATTCTTCTCTGTCGTGCAGCCGACTTATAATTAAGTCGGGACGTATGAATCCTGTAAACCAAGGAGAAAAATTTAATTTGTCAACTACATCTGCAAACTTAGTAATTTTTTCTGTGCGATCATTAAATGTTTCATCTGAAACAAGATAGTTAGTTACACCAAATCTATCATAAGCATCTTGCACTTGCATACGAAAATCTTCTGCATCTCTAGAGTAATCACCTTTAACACCTAGTACTGGAAAATTACAAAAATCACAAGCAAATTTACATCCCCTAGCAAACTCAATACCTAACCATTCGTTAGATTGTATGTAATCTCTATCTTGATATATTACATTTAAATTGGGCATTGGAAATGATGGGTATTGATCGTTAGCAGATAGTAACGGTTTATTGTTTGCTTTAGATAAACTAAATCGAGGGCGTGTGCCGTTGCTAAAAAGATATTTCAATAATTCAACAAGTGCCTTTTCGCCAAACCCTTGTATATAGTAATCTAATACCTTTGATTTAAATTGTGGAGATATACCCGATCCGGATAGCAACGGAATCTCAGGGTATGTTTGTTTTAACCAAAATGCAAATTGTTCTAATGTATCAGACCAAACGCTGAACATATGACTAAAACTTATAAATTTAGTATTAGCGTCTATACGTGATATTGCTAATAATTTTAATTCATCTAATGACCATGCACTGACAAAATCAATTACCTCGGCATCCCAGTTGTGATCTCTTAAATAGTGTGCTATTCTATATACGCCTACGCTTCTCCCGTTGCCAACATGATTGGTTCCGCTAGCAACATTGAATAAAAGGCATTTGAACATTAGTCTGATTTGTGTATAATAGCAGATATTTATTGATAAATTACATATACAAAATGAAATACGAATACTATTATAATAATGTTCCCGGTATTGGATTATGCAGAAATAATCTAATTTATACCAGCTTGATCTCAGAAGATAAAAAAACATTTGTTCAGTGGTATTATAACGACGAGACTTATCACAAAGATCAAAATCAAGTTATTGATCCTGTAAAGATGGAGGAAAAATGGTTACGTGAAGTAAACTATCTAACTCAGATGCGGAATGCATATCCGCATTTGGTTCCAGTTATTAAAAATATAGATTTAAAGGAACGTAAATTATATCTAGAAATTGACGGTCCTGATTTTTGGGAAAGAGCCAGTTGTGATACGGCCAATTATGATAGTGTGTTACCAGATTGGCAAGATCAAATGCTAGAAATTATCCGTGCCCACAAGTCATTAGGGTTATACAAATATTCCATGCATCCAAGTAGCTATTTTGTAGTTGATGGTAAACTTAAAAGTATTAATTATTTTTTCACCTACAATAGACGTGAACCTCAATTTAGTATTTCCGATGTCGAAAGTCACATTTATTCAACTCGTCAACAAGAAATGAAAAAGCATATTGCTAGTTTAGGGATAGAGTGGGACAAGCCACAGACGTTTGAAGTAATGGAACAACTATGCTGGGCTAGTTTTAATACCAATTATCCTGCTGATTTTATAGAGAAAGTTAAGCTGTTATGAATACATTTGAAAGATTTTCATGTTGGATATCGCCTGACAGCATATCAGGACTTACATTTTTAGATATAGGATGTAATAAAGCCTATTTAGGCGAATATTTAATGATACACGGTGCCAAAGAATATTTAGGTATTGATATTAATATTATTCCAAATGAAAATTTAAAAAAATATTCAAATGCTCATTTGCAATGTATTTCAGCAGAAAATTTCTTAAAAGTGTGTAAAAGAAAATTTGATGTTGTGTTTTGCAATAATGTAATAATTGCGTTTAGTAATCTTCCAGACGTATTAAAACAAATAACAAAGATAACGGATAATTTAATAATAGAAAGTCCTAACCCTTATCCATTTTTTATGATTAGTTCGGATGATCCTGATTATAATAGTAAATTGTATAACTTAGAATATAATCATGCATATACAGAAGTATATCCTACAAGTATGCCCCACGAGGCTAATCAGATAAAAGAAGATAGATATCTAAGTTTTTTATACAGTATGGGTTTCTTAAAAATGGTACTAAATCGATTAGGATTTGTAGAAGACATGTCTTGTTATGAATTATTAAAAGTACTAGACCCGGGAAGATATGGATTTGGACTTAGTAGTACAGATATAGTACTTAAAAAGTTTGTTATGAAATTTAAATTAAGTCATACACCGTTGCCTATTACATGGGGGGAATGGAATGAAACAGTATAAAGTAGTTAGGTGGACACCTGACTTGGACTTAACAGAATTCTATGTCACGGCTGAATCTAAAGGTTTTGTAAACAATTCCAGTCAAAAAATGCTAGTAGACAGTTTAGCAAAAGAACGAGAATGGTGTGTGTGGATTTTATACTACAATAATAAAGCTATAGGTTCTGTAGGAGCACACAGTTTTCCTGAGATGGGAGATAATGCATACCGTGTTGCCGTACGTACATGTGTATTCACAGACATGATCTTGGGTACTTACGGAGCGGGCTTAAGAACTATAAGTGTTATTACAGAACATCAGAATCCAACAGCACAATTTTTAATTCCTGTTTGTATTGATTGGGCACCTGTTGGGTCAAGTTTATACATTACAAGTAATGAAAGTAGTGTAGGAACACAGCGTAGAGTACATCGTACATTTGGCCCAGCTTTAGAAAAATTGGGCCAAATGAAACGTATTAAAGAAATTGATTACAGAGGAACAATTCAAACTGTGTGGCAATTATTTCCTGATAAATTTCTAAAAGAACTTATGAAATATCCTCGTTGGTCTTAACCAATAAACCAACTTGTTCCGTCTGAGTAAACTGGCACATTGTCTGAGCCGCTGCCTACATAAGGCGTGCCATGTATTGGCGATGTTGCATCGGATACAAACGCTCTTGCACCTTTCCCTACAACCGATGCACTAGGTAATGCAGTACCGGCAACTGAGTACACAGATGTAGACAATATTGGAGCATTAAACACGGCGGTTATACCATTCAAACTAGCAATTGTCTGTCCGTTGTTGTTATTACCTGTAACTAATAATAAATTTGCACCCGGAACACCGTTTGTTAAAGTAGCAGAAGCTGACCACTGGGCTACTACGGCGGCAGCAAATTTAAATAAATTATTACCGTAACCTTTAATTTGAAAGCCGCCGATAATGTCGCCGACGGTATTATTAACTGGTACAGCAAGTGTGCCTCGGGCTGCTTTTAAAGTCAAAAATGGAACATTAGTGGCGCCGTCTGTAACCGTTACAACATTTACAGGACTAGCACTGCTACTTCGTAGTACTATGTCGCTTGTTTGTAGTGGTCCTTGATACGTTGGCGATCGTATGTAAGTGCTTGCAGAAATATTACCGGTAATATCAATGTTACCTGTTCCTGTAATATTATATCCACTTAAAGTTAAATTACCACCTAAACTTGGAGTAGCGTCTGCGGAAACTTGTAAGGCTGCACCAGTAGCAATAATCGTAGTACATTGTGCATCTGCCCATGCAAGTCCAGTACCCAGTCGAATAATAGGTTCGCCGCCGTTGTCTATACCGTTACCAACGTATAGCTGTTTAGTATCTGTGGTGAATACAAGTTCACCCAGATCCAAAGGTGTTGTTGCTCTTTGAGCATCTGTGCCGCGTCTAATTCGTAATGACATGTACTATCTCCGGTATTCGTATATCAACTTTGTTGACCATTATAGTGTATTTATTCAATTTGAGAAATAGGAGATAGCTTGTTTTAGTCAAAAAAATAGGACCCGAAGGTCCTATTAAAGTACCACTATATTACATAGTAGGACCGTTTCCATTACGGAATCCTATACTCCCACCTTCTGCTTCAATGTTCTTTATGACATCTTCAAACAAAATTGGAGCAAAATCAGGAGTTTGTTCCACGCATACACAATGATAACGTACATCGTTTACATCACTGTAAAGAATTTCTCCAGTTCTAGCATCAACTCCACGGGCTTTTTTCACACGATTTGCGTGAGTATGTCCGTGAATGTTAGTACCAAAACGACCCATTGAATCTGAGTGTAACGGAATATGGCTAAGGATCATACCATTCATAACGTGATAAGCTCTAATGGATCTAAAGTACTTACTATAGTCCTCATCTTTGTAGATGTCGTGGTTGCCACGGATTAAAACTTTGTCGCCGTTAAGTCTTTCCATAATCTTTAAGGCCTTACGAGCGATAACAACGTCACCTAAGTGGTAGACCTTGTCAGTGGGTTTGACCCGTTCGTTCCACGCCTTAACCATAGCTTCGTCCATTTCATCTGGATCTGTCCACGGCCGTAACTTGGTAACTCCGTCGTTTCGGGTAAACTTACATACGCCAGTGTGACCAAAGTGCGTATCACTGACTAAAAATACACTAGGCATATTGCCCTCCTTTCTTGTTTAAGTATATATTATACTGCCAAAAGGAGAACTTGTCAAACGTACCAAATCTCCCTAAAGCCTTCTTCTAGAGTTGGATCTTCCCAACTGGCAATCATGCTAGCAACAATATGATCTGGTATCTCTTTGCCCGGCCGACTTATCAATCGACGCATAAGTTCTTTATGCTCTGGCGTCTTAAACACTACAGCAATATGATAATAGTCGGACAACATGTTAAACTTACGATCACGACTTTTTACAGTGGTGCTAGTTTGGTCCCAAATGATATCCCGGCCTTGCTCGCTAGCATCAACAACCTGTGCGGCCATAATGTTTACAGCCTTGGGCATATACTCTGTAAAAATTTCCGAGTAAGTTTTGCCCAGCCGCTCTGCTTCAAGTTCTACCCATGTATCAGTAGACACATAGGCACAATCTTCAAACCATTCTTGGTCACGAGCCCAAGTACTTTTACCTGAACCCGGAACTCCAATTAGTTGATAGCATTTTGGCATTAGTGTACCGCTTCCTTAGCATCACATTCGCACTCGATCACCCAGTTGTTAAACTGAGTAAACTTGTTTACCTCAACACCTAGTCCAACTGCTTCATTTACAAAATGTTGCAACAGTGCATTATACAAGGCATCGGGCATTGTGTTTTTATCAAATTTAATTTTCATTACCAATTCTCAATTCCAGAAATTTCAATTGTAAATTGACCTTCAAAGCCGTTTACTTCGGTGAAGACTGTTAGTGTAGTTATGGATCCGATTCCAGAATCGTTATCTTGCTTTAATTCAAAACAACCTGCTTCTGGAAACTTTTCCATAACTTCCAAAATTTTCAATACTTCTTCTTTGCTCAAATGCATTAGATGTCTCCTTGACGCATGTACTCGTCACCTGCTAGTGGCACTGGCTTTTCGTTTTCATCATATGTCCAACCTAAAGCCTTCATCATGCGATGCTTGACCAACAAGTTAGGAGCACGAAATCTTTCAGTGTCATCAAAACCCATTGCTACACCGACTTCGCAAACTGCACCACTACGGCACACTCCTGCATAACAGTGTACTACAACATTCATCCTGTTGTCAAGAGCATGTTGCAACAAACGGACAAGTTCAGCGGCTTGCTCATGACTACATTTCATTGCTTCTTCAAGCACATGATCCTTTTCTTCCACATCCAAAAACTCAAAGTCATGTCGCTCTTTGAATTCATGCTTGGCAGTTGGACGCCAACTTGCTGGATCAGTAATACTGATCAACATACTATTTGGGCCTGCCGCATGATGAAACCCGATTGGGATATCAGCGGCCGCTACATTTTCAATCCATGGCATTATGTTCTTTCCTTTTTAGCACGGCCTATTCGGCTTGCTTTGTTCCAATCATAGACAACGCCATCTGGGCATTTGCCGTCCTTAACAGTATCGACACCAAAGATGCCGCATACTTCAAAATCTGTTCCAACAATTCTTACAAATTCATTCATGCTCTTAGCAACGTTCATTGCTTCAGCAAGTGTAAGAACTTTGAGTGTTTCTTCTTTTCCTATTATTTTATACATATCGTTATTATACTGTCAAAAAGAAACCTAGTCAACTTTCGTTGACTAGGTCCGGTGTTGTAATAAAACAACGAATTAGTGTTACTCTTTTTTGTGTCAGGAAGAGTAACAAACCCCGGATACACAGCCCATCCCGCATTTCGTGTACCGCGGACGCTGGGTTCTCAGCATGAAGCTAAGGCGGGCCAGCGGATCTTACAGAGCGTAACGATCACTCATTACAGTCTTAAGCATGATGCCTTCTGGAGTGAATTGATCCATGTCAGCGGCCAGCAAGCTGGTCATTATACTTGGACTAAATCCACTTACCAATGCGGCACCACTCTTGTCTGACGCAACAGGCACGTTGTCTGAACTGTTTAGGTTCCAGAAAACAATCTGTGGCACAGTGTAACCTGCATCTGCGAACTTGCGTTCGATCACTTGCATTGCTGTGTCATCGTAATGAGCACATTGGTTAAACTGCATGTCTGACAAGATTAGCAACATGGCTGGCATGTCGCTGGCTGGTACTGAACCCTTAACTGCAACGTCTAGGATCTTGTCCATAGCCTTATGCAAGTTAGTGCTCATGTTCCAATCACTCTTGCTCATTTGAGCAACCTTGTCAACAATGTTACCCTTTAGAGTAACAAGTTCTGGCTTGTCTGAGAAAGTCAAGAATGTGTCCTTAAACACGCCCTTGTTCTTGTCTGCTAGGTACAAGCCCAAGCTGATTGAAACATCCATGCAAGTTACATTAGTGTTCTTTCCTGCTGGGCAAGACATAGAACCGCTAACGTCTACGATTGGCATGATGCTAGCATCTCCAACGTAGTTTGGCAAGCTGTCCCATTGTGCGATCACATGGTCGGTTTCAGTCTTGTCCAACTTAGCACGGTAGCTACCGATCACTCCCTTCAACACGTCATGTGGGAAGATTGCGTTGGCGTTAACCTTAACAGTCTTGTCACCACTTACCAACTTGGCAACATACTCTGCAAACGCAGGTGTGTGACGGTTGAATGCCTTCTTGTAGATTCGAGAAGCTACAGAAGGAACGTGACTGAAGTTGATGTTGTCCCAATCTCCTGCACACATTTGGGTTTCAACAACCTTTGTCATTTCTACCAATGACTTGCGGTACTGCTTTGGACTCATTCCGAAGAATGCTCGCACTTCAGCCGCGATCTTACCCTTACGAGGAGTCCACTTTGCGGCCAAACCGTTCTTAGCACGTAGGGCATCGCCCAACATGGTATAAGCGGCTGACTTCAGAACTGGGTCAGAGAAGACAAAGATGTCATCCCAACGACCAACTTCTGGAACCTTGCGAAGCAAAGCCAAAGCGGCGTCTGGGTCACGCTTTTCTAGATGAACTAGAATGTCGCGGAACAATTGACGTTCACCTGCACCACCACGGACATCACGTGCCCATTGTGCGATGCGTAGTGCTACGTCAGAGTTTTCTACATAAGCGGCTGTG
>Ga0209084_1000492_pt1 | contig 37217 bp, 37 predicted proteins | sample C_130820_MF_Meta_FD_187309 | JGI IMG/M metagenome (GOLD analysis project Ga0209084, IMG submission 187309) | Freshwater microbial communities from Lake Croche, Canada to study carbon cycling - C_130820_MF_MetaG (SPAdes) (version 2) | ecosystem: Environmental > Aquatic > Freshwater > Lake... | reverse complement strand
CATCGCATGCGGCTTGTGGGTTTTGGCCGTAGTCCAACATACGCACCAAGGTTTGCATATGGCCTTGCGGTTGCATGTTGGCACCCATCACGCCGTAACTCATCACCGGCTGTCCGTCTTTGGTGAGAAACGCAGGAATGATGGTGTGGAAAGGCCGCTTGCCAGGCGCCACCAAATTAGCAGGGTTGTGTCCGTTGGCGCTAACGTTGAATGCGTGGCCACGGTTTTGCAAACTAACCCCAAAAGTAGGCTCAACACAACCGGAACCAAAGCCCATGTAATTGCTTTGGATAAAGCTGACCATCATGCCGTTTTCATCTGCAGCACTCAAATAAATCGTGCCGCCTTTCACAGGATTGCCTGCGCCAAAGTCTTGCGCCTTTTTCATATTGATCAGCTGGGCACGGCTCTTTAGATACGCGGGATTCAACATTTGCGCAGACGTCACTTCCATGGCAGATTCTTCTGCAACAAAACGATAGACATCGGCAAAGGCCAACTTCATGGCTTCAATTTGCAAATGCTGTGAATCAACGCCGTCGACTTTCAATGCGGCTAAATCGAAATTTTCCAAAATACCCAATGCGATCAATGCAGCAATGCCTTGGCCATTGGGTGGAATTTCATGCAAGGTGTAACCGCGGTAATTTTGGGCAATCGGCGTGACCCATTCGGCTTTGTAATTCTCAAAGTCTTTGGCGGTGAGGCTACCACCATGTGTTTTTGAGAATTTTTCAATCGCATGCGCAATCTCACCACCGTAGAACGCCTGGCCTTTGCTTTTGGCAATTGCGCGTAACCCTTTGGCGGCAGATGTGAACTTAAATAATTCACCTACATTCGGCGCACGCCCCCAAGGCAAAAAGCCTTCTTTAAAGCCTGGCATACCTTGTAACTCTGGCGTTGCTGCTGCCCATTTTTGTTGCACCACAACAGGCAGCAAATAACCTCGCTCGGCAATCTCTATTGCGGGTTGCAACAAATCCTCAAAAGGCAGTTTTCCAAAGCGCTCGTGCATGGCCGCCCAAGACGCCACTGCACCTGGCACGGTGATGGAGTCCATTCCACGCTTGGGTGGTGCCAAGGTGTCTTTGCCGTATTTGTTTTGAAAATATTCGGGCGTCCAAGCTTGCGGCGCACGACCAGAAGCATTCAAACCATGCAATGCTTTGCCATCCCAAATCAAACCAAAGGCGTCTGAACCCAAACCATTGCTCACAGGCTCCACCACCGTCATCATGGCGGCCGCGGCGATGGCTGCGTCGACGGCATTGCCTCCTTGCCAAAGCATACGCAAGCCAGCTTGTGAGCCTAAAGGGTGCGAAGTAGACACCACATTGCGAGCAAAGACCGGCAAACGGGTGGAGGTGTAAGGATTGTTGTAATCAAACTGCATGGCTTTTTCCACAAAAGAAACGGCACCCGAAGGTGCCGTAGTATTTTCACTGAAACGAGGCTTACTCTTCGACAAACGCCTCTTCGCGTTTGTTTCGTATCGATGGTAGCAAGACTATCACTAACAAGATCAATGCAGCACCCAACAAACTTGCCGACAAAGGACGGGTCGCAAACACCGTCCAATCACCGCGAGATAGAAGCAGTGCGCGGCGCAAGTTCTCCTCCATCATGGGGCCCAAAATAAACCCAAGTAATAAAGGAGCAGGCTCCACACCTAGCTTCACAAACACATAGCCGACAAGACCGAAGGCCGCCACCATCCAAATGTCAAACGTATTGTTATTCGTCGAGTAGACGCCAATCGCGCAGAACAAAACAATGGCAGGAAATAAGAAACGATAAGGAACCGTCAATAATTTGATCCAAATACCAATGAGTGGAAGATTCAGAATCACCAACATCAAGTTACCAATCCACATAGAAGCGATCAAGCCCCAAAACAACTCAGGGTTGCTTGTCATGACCTGTGGACCAGGCTGAATGTTGTGAATCGTCATCGCACCCACCATCAATGCCATCACAGCATTAGGTGGGATACCCAAGGTCAGCAATGGGATAAAAGAAGTTTGAGCGCCTGCATTGTTAGCAGATTCAGGTGCGGCCACACCGCGAATATTGCCTTGGCCAAATGGCACTTCACCAGGACGCAACTTGGTTTTCTTTTCCACCGTGTAAGCAGCAAAAGCAGCAAGCAACGCGCCACCACCAGGCAACACACCCAGCAATGAGCCTAAAGCGGTGCCACGAATCACCGCAGGCAACATGTTTTTAAAGTCTTCCTTGGTAGGGAACAAACCTTCCACTTTGGCAGTAAAAACTTCACGCTCGTCTTCGGGTTGCGACAGGTTGGAAATAATTTCTCCGTAACCAAACACACCCATAGCCACTACGACAAATCCAATGCCGTCAGTTAGTTCAGGAATATCAAAGCTAAAACGCGCAACGCCAGAGTTAACGTCAGTGCCTACTAGCCCTAACAAAAGACCCAAGATGATCATCGCAATGGCTTTGAGCAAAGAGCCAGAGGCCAATACAACAGCACCTACCAAGCCCAAAATCATCAGAGAGAAGTATTCAGCGGGGCCAAACTTAAATGCCAGTTCAGTCAAAGGCGGTGCAAAAGCAGCCAAGATCAAAGTACCTACAGAACCGGCAAAGAAAGAGCCCAGTCCAGCAGCAGCCAATGCTGGGCCCGCTCGACCCTTGCGGGCCATTTGGTAGCCGTCAATGGTGGTCACCACCGAGGACGATTCCCCAGGCAAGTTCACCAAAATAGCTGTGGTTGAGCCACCGTATTGGGCGCCGTAATAAATACCCGCCAACATGATCAATGCGGAAACAGGTGGCAATGCGTAGGTGGCTGGCAGCAACATGGCGATCGTCGCCACAGGGCCAATGCCAGGCAAGACGCCAATCAGCGTGCCCAAAATACAACCGATTAAGCAGTACATCAGGTTGATAGGCGTGAACGCCACGCCAAAGCCCAACGCTAGGTTATTAAGTAAATCCATGTTTTATTTCTCCCTGCTTAACCAGTAATGAAAGTAGGCCACACCGGCATCTGCAAATTCAAAAGCTTAATGAATGCAAGATAGCTCAGGACAGATAAGAAGGTGGCGAGCATCAGTACATCTTTTAGTTTGAATACATCACCCGCTTTGCTAGCAATGATGGTTAGGGCATAAATGCCTGCAATTAGACCCATTGGTGGCAGCCCTAAGCTAGGCAAACCCCCCAACAAAATTCCAAAAGCAACATTGGCGCCCAATACGTAAACGAGAGGACGCCATGCGAAACCACCAATCTTTTCTCCATCTTCAGTATGTTCTACCAAAGAATAGAAAACCGTAAAACAACCCAGTACGGCCAGCAAGATGCCTAACAACATGGGGAAGTAACCTGGTCCCATGCGCGCTCCAGTACCCACAGAGTAGCTAGTCGCACCCCATGCAAATCCGCCACCGATGATGGCAAACATCAATCCAGAGAAAAAGTCTTTTTGACTTTTGATCATGTCATCTCCTTAAACAAAATACCTAAGTGGCGCAGATTGTGACCTCTCACTTAAACATTAGGGATGTGGGTTTCACCTACCTATGTCGCATAGGCGTTGCGGGTTAACCCTTGACTGATGGACGCTTAAGGCTTGTTTATGCCAACGCAACGGGCGCTAAAACTTTCAACCACTTAGTCGCAGGCAAAGGCCATCGCGTTTGAATCGCTTGTGCTTGTGATAACAAAGCATCGCGATGGAATGCATTTGCTGTACGCAACGCCATCAAAATAGTGTTGCCTTCTTTGGTAGGCCTAAACGCCCACAAGGCATCTTTACCAAATGCATTGGCAATTTTTTGCACACTGCTCTCGAAGCTTGAACTGCGTCCAAATAAATTCACCGTCATGCATCCGTTGTCAGTCAACAGTTGCCTGCAATCTGCATAGAACGCTTCACTGTCTAAAACAGGACACGCTGCGTCTTGGTCATACAGGTCCACTTGCAAAGCATCTATTTTTCCGCGCCAGTGGTCATGGCTTGCTACTTCAGCAGCATCACCCAACACCACATTCAATTTGGATGTGTCTTCTGGTAATTTGAACCATAGTCTGCATGCCGCAATGACTTGTGGATTTAATTCAATCGCGGTGGTCTGCATGCGCAAATGCTTGTGGCAAAACTTGGTCAAAGACGCAGCACCGAGTCCGAGTTGCATCGCATGCAAACTACCTACCTTGTCGAGATCCGCAAACAGCAACCAACCCATCATGCGCTGTACATATTCAAGATGGATCTCAAACGGCTTGTTGATCTTCATCGAACCTTGCACCCAAGGCGTGCCCAAATGCAGATAGCGCACATCACCGTAGTCAGAGAAATTAACTTCAGGTAAATTATTTTTGCGTTGCGTTGCCATACTTACTCTGCCATACCTTCCACCACAAAGCGCACGCGCTTGATACCTTGCCACGCATCGGTTTCTATGCGGTAAGCCAAATGCGCTAACGCTGGCAAAGGTTCTACACGTCCAAACCAAATGCCATCGACCGGTTGGCCGTGGTGGCGCAACTTCAATGACAAATGTTTGTCGGCTACCAAACGTTGGCCCAAGACTTCGATGTTTTCGCTGAAAGTCGGCGCAGCGAAACCTTGTCCCCATACCTCTTGCGCTAATGTGTCTGCCATATCGGGGCGTCGAAACTCAGGCGGTAACGGGCCATCGGTTTGCAAACGGCGTTGCAAAGTGGCGTCGTCCAACCACTCTTGTGCAACTTGTTGCAAGGCTTCTTCAAAAAGCCCCAGTTGTTCTTCTTCTATCGTGCAACCTGCAGCCATGGCGTGACCACCAAAGCGCAATAACACCCCGGGGTGACGCTTAACAACCAAATCTAGGGCGTCGCGCAAATGAAAACCGGGAATCGATCGACCTGAACCTTTGAGTTCATGTGATTTGCCAGCAGCTTGGCTAGGCGCAAAAACAAAAGTAGGACGGTGGTGCAAATCTTTCAACTTAGCGGCCACGATACCCACCACGCCTTCGTGAAACTCTGGGTCAAACACGCACAAGGCGGGTGGTGGCAATTCATCAGGGTCTAGCATGTCTTGCGCGATTGCCAGAGCTTGGTCACGCATATCGCCCTCGATCACGCGACGTTCTCGATTGATGCGGTCTAGTGCAGTTGCTAACTCAGTGGCACGCGCTAGGTCGTCGGTACAGAGGCATTCAATGCCCAAGGTCATATCGGCCAATCGGCCTGCAGCGTTGATACGTGGCCCCAATGCAAAACCAAAATCTTGCGCAGTGCATTGCGCGCTCGCGCGACCTGCTGCCACAAACAAAGCTGACATACCAGCAGGCATTGCGCCTTTGCGAATCCGTGCCAATCCCTGCGCGACCAAACGGCGGTTATTGGCGTCGAGTTTGACAACATCGGCCACCGTGCCCAATGCCACCAAGGGCAAGAGGCTGTCGAGTTTGGGTTGAGATTGCGCGTCCCACACACCGCGCGTGCGTTGCAGTGCACGCAACGCTAGCAATACATAAAACATCACACCCACGCCAGCCAAGGCTTTGCTCTCAAACGTACAGCCCGGTTGGTTGGGATTGACGATGGCATCGGCATCCGGCAACACCGCGGCTGGCAAATGGTGGTCTGTCACCAAGACTTGCAAGCCCAGTGCTTTGGCAGTTGCTACACCCTCTACGCTGGCAATGCCGTTATCCACCGTGATCAAGACGTCCGCGCCGCTGGCTTTGACGCGCTCAGCAATCGGGGGCGTTAAACCATAGCCGTCGACCACGCGGTCAGGCACGATGTAAGACACCTGTTGCGCACCCAACATGCGCAAACCTCTTAGCGCCACTGCACACGCAGTGGCACCGTCGCAGTCGTAATCAGCAACGATACAAAGTTTCTTGTTAGCTGCAATTGCGTCTGCCAGTAACTCTGCAGCTTGCGCGATGCCTTTCAAACCATTAGGCAGAAGTAGTTGCGCAAGCGATGTATCGAGTTGGTGTGCTTCGTGGATACCACGAGCAGCATACAAGCGAGCCAGTAACGGGTGCACGCCAGCTTGTTCCAAAGCCCAAACACTGCGTGGTGCCACCTCGCGGGAAATAAATTGCATCACATGTCCTCAGATCTGGGCAGAACGACTAAGCGCTCGTGCAATGCAGTTGCGCCAAATCGCTTTGCAATGCTTTGTAAGAGCGCATTGGATTGCCAAAGGTCTTGCCAACCTAAGATAGATTGCACCCTGCTCCAAGCGGAAGCAGGTCGTGTTTCATAAACATGTCGCTCGTACTCACCGCACAACACCACCTGCATGGTTTCGCCTTGTTGGACGCGTTTTAGTAAATCAGCAAAAAGAGTTTGGTCTAACAAGGTCCAAGCTTGCGTCCATCCTTGCCAGTCTTGTTGCAAAGAAGCGTTGCGCATATCTGAAACGACCTTTAGCTGCGCTTGATTGAATGGTTGCAGCAATGAAGGCTGTGACAAGTTCGTTGGATTTTCTTTCGCAAGACTAGATTTCGTATGAGTACTAGTTTCCGTATTCATTGGCAACGCGCCAGCGCCATGCCACCACAAAGAGTTGATGGCGAGCCCGCGATTCGCATTGACATCATGGGTGTAGAGCAACATTTGCATTTCATTTTGTAAACGTCGCAGCAAAGTGGCTGGGCCCGTTGGCGATACACCGCCCACTAACCATGGATCAATGTTGCGGCCTATCACCCGATCGAGCGAGGCGGTTGGCAAATTGGCAAACACATCCGATTGGGCTAGCCACTGACCCGGTGCGCATGGGTAGAGCGCAATACCATCTTGCGCGAAAAAATCTTGCATCGCTTCAAAAAGCTGGAGATCTGTATCCGAGTCAATCTGCAAATGCACTGGGTCGCCCATGGTGACTTGTCCGTTGCTGACATGCCAATTGCAGAGCGTGACAAAAGACCAAGCCGATTTGTCAGCGCTTAAATGTTGTTCAGCTGCTGCTTGAGCGGCCCATGGCACAAAGCCGTCCGCTAAATCCCAACCTAGGGCTTTGGCTTGCGCCGCCTCATGGGGCATTGACAAACTGGTGGGTAATGCCCCGTGGGGTGCTTCATAAATCACCGATGAGCGGTGCATGTCACGCAGCCATTGACGCATATTTGGTAAGGCATCGTTCGCTGGCCAATTGGCTGGTGCGCGATGGCCAGACCACAGCGCATAAGGAACCACCCACGTGGGTAAATCAAAAGACATAGCCTCGATTGTCCTTGATGACACAATCACCCCCTGTGAAAAACCGCTCTTCCTCCCTACCCTATGAATTACTGATCGGCTGGCGCTACACGCGCGCGGGCCGCAGCGCTGGGCGTAATGGGTTTATTTCGTTTATTTCTGGCGTGTCGATGTTGGGCATTGCTTTGGGTGTCGCCGCTTTGATCATCGTATTGAGTGTGATGAACGGTTTTCAAAAAGAAGTACGCGACCGCATGCTTGCCGTCGTGTCGCATATTGAACTAACAACACCTACTGGCGAAGGTTTTGCAGATGTTGACGCTGTATTGAAGAAAGTTCGCCAACACCCCGAGGTGGTGGCCGCCGCTCCTTTTGTCGCGCAGCAAGCATTGTTAGCCCGCGGCGAAGACATGCGCGGTGCGTTAGTGCGCGGGATAGAACCCGAACTTGAAGCTAAGGTCAGCGACTTCACTTTGCAACTTCCACCTAAGGCAATGGCTTCTTTGCAACCGGGCAGTTTCAATGTAGTTTTGGGCGGCGAACTCGCACTCGCTATGGGCGTGCAAGTGGGTGACCGAATCACACTCATCTCACCTGGCGGTCAGGTGACACCGGCTGGCGTATTGCCGCGCTTAAAGCAGCTAACGGTGTCGGGCATTTTTGATTCTGGTCACTATGAATACGACGCCACCTTGGCGCTCATGCATGTTGAGGACGCGCAACGCATTTTTCGGGTCGAGGGCCCTAGCGGCATTCGACTCAAGATTCAGCACATCAACGATGCGCGCTCGGTGGCTTACGAACTCTCAGCCCTTTTAGGTGGCGAAGTGATCGTGCGCGATTGGACGCGTCAAAACCGCACATGGTTTGCCGCGGTACAAGTCGAAAAACGCATGATGTTCATCATCCTCACCCTCATCGTGGCGGTGGCGGCTTTTAATTTAGTGACAACCTTGGTGATGACCGTCACCGACAAACGCGCTGACATAGCGATTCTGCGCACACTCGGTGCCAGCCCTTCGAGCATCTTGGCGATTTTTGTGGTGCAAGGCGCGACAGTGGGAGTGATGGGCACTTTGGGTGGCATGCTAATGGGTCTTGGTGTGGCATTCAACATCGACGTTATCGTTCCTGCGATAGAGCAATTGCTGGGTGCGAGTTTTCTGCCACGCGATATTTATTTGATCAGTCGTATGCCGAGTGATCCGCAGTCCGCTGATATTTGGCCCGTGGCTTTGATATCGCTGGCCTTGGCGTTTGTGGCGACGATTTATCCGAGTTGGCGCGCCAGCCGAATCCAACCTGCACAGGCTTTGCGCTATGAGTAAGCCCGACAGTTTTAACAATATGAAAACGTCAGTCGTTTTAGAAGCGCAAAACATCAGCCGGCGGTTCAGCGAAGGAACCTTGGACGTCTCCGTCTTGCAAGATGTGAATCTCTCAGTGGCAGCTGGCGAAACATTGGCCATCGTCGGCGCATCGGGTTCTGGCAAAAGCACTTTGTTGCATATCTTGGGCGGTTTGGATTTACCTACCTCGGGTTCAGTTAACTTGCTAGGCCAAACATTGGGCGGACTGAGCGCCAGTGAATTGGGCGATTTACGTAATCAGCATTTGGGCTTTGTTTACCAGTTTCACCACCTTCTGCCAGAGTTCAGCGCGGTCGACAACGTCGCTATGCCTTTGTGGATTCGCCGTATGGACCGCAGTGCGGCCCATGCACAAGCCAAAGCACTGTTGGAATCTGTAGGCCTTGGCCCACGCATGCAACATCGCCCAGCAGAGTTGTCTGGTGGCGAACGCCAGCGTGTGGCGATTGCCCGTGCTTTGGTGACACGCCCTGCTTGTTTGTTAGCGGATGAACCTACTGGCAATTTGGACCGCAATACCGCGGACCTTGTGTTCTCCATGATGCTGGACTTGGCCCATTCACAAGGCACCGCCTTTGTGGTGGTCACGCATGACATCCAGTTGGCTAGTCGCTGTGACCGACAACTGCATTTGGTAGCAGGTAGTTTGCAAGACTAAGGCCATGCCTTGGATAGACACCCACTGTCACCTTGACGCCGCGGAATTTGACGCTGACCGCGATGCGGTGCGTCAACTTGCCAAAACCCTTGGCGTAGAAACATGCGTGATCCCCGCCGTCAGGGCATCCCACTTTGACGAAGTGCGGTTGCTAGCCCACCGGCATTTAGACGCTTACTCTTTGGGCATCCACCCGCTTTACACGCCACAAGCCAGCGACGCAGACCTCGCTACTTTAGACACGCATCTGCATACGCACCACAGCGATCCAAGATTAGTTGCGGTAGGCGAAATTGGTTTAGATGGCTTTGTGCCTGAAATCAACACACCCGAAGCTTTCGCGAAACAAGTGCATTTTTTTGAAGCGCAACTGCAACTGGCGCAGCGCCATCAAATGCCCGTCATCATGCACGTGCGCCGCAGTGCAGACGGATTGCTCAAAGGGCTTCGAAGGTTTCCGGTAGTCGGCGGCATCGCCCATGCTTTCAATGGCAGTCTTCAACAAGCCCAGATGTTTATCGACATGGGCTTCAAACTCGGCTTTGGCGGCGCGATGACATACGACCGCGCGACCAAGCTAAAAGCCCTTGCTACAGAGTTGCCGTTATCGGCCTTGGTACTAGAAACCGATGCACCCGATATCCCGCCAACTTGGATATACGCCACCGCCGAGCAAAGAGCGCTTGGCAAGCCCCAAGGCAGGAATAGCCCCGCCGAATTACCCCGTATTGCCTCGGTTTTAGCGGAACTGCGTGGCATCTCGCTGGAGGAGCTTGCTGTCGCCGCATTGGCAAATGCCCGACAAGCGCTACCCCGCCTACAATGATCAACGTGAGCAATACTGTTTTAAACGCCGACCTGCACTGCCACTCTGTGGTGTCTGATGGCACCCTCACCCCCGAAGCATTAGCTGCCCGCGCCAAAGCCAACGGCGTCGAACTTTGGGCGCTGACCGACCACGATGAAATCAGCGGCCAAGCACGCGCGCTTGCCGCCGCCAAAGCACAAGGCATGCAGTACCTCACAGGCACTGAAATCTCTGTCACCTTCGCTGGTCAAACCGTGCACATCGTTGGCTTAGGTTTCGACCATGAAAACGCAGGGCTACAACAAGGTTTGCTCAAAACCCGCGGCGGTCGCAGCGAACGCGCCCAAGAAATGTCGCAAGGGTTGGCGCAAGTCGGAATACACGGTTGTTATGAGGGCGCACTGAAATATGTCGGCAACCCTGAACTCATCTCGCGAACCCACTTCGCCCGCTATTTGGTCGAGTCCGGTGTTTGCGCAGACACCCACGAAGTTTTTCGTAAATATTTAACCGATGGCAAGCCCGGCTTCGTGCCACACCGCTGGGCCTCGCTCAAAGAAGCCGTCCAGTGGATCACCGATGCGCAAGGCATTGCCGTGATTGCCCACCCCGGGCGTTACAACTTCACACCGAATGAGGAATACGCCTTTTTCACTGAATTTAAAAACTACGGCGGCCAAGGCGTAGAGGTGGTGACAGGTAGCCACACCACTGCTGAATATGTGGAATATGCGGACATGGCCAAAGAATTCGATCTACTCGCTTCGCGCGGCAGCGACTTTCATAGCCCAAAAGAAAGCCGTATTGATCTTGGAACTCTGCCTTGGTTGCCCGGTCAACTTACCCCTGTGTGGGAAGCTCTGGCCCATCGCATCCAATGACAACTGTCTCGAAACTCACTTCCGTAAACGGCTCCCCTCTCTCAGCCCAACAAGCTTTGGCCGGCATGCTCTACGCCGTGATCGCGATGGCCTGTTTTGCGGTACTAGACACCACCAACAAATTTCTTTTGGCCAGCGTGCCCATGTTGATGGTGCTGTGGTTTCGCTATGCCTTCCAAGCCATTGCGACCACCGCCCTGTTGTTGCCTCGCAAAGGTCGGGCCGTGTTTCAGACCAGCGCTTTGAAACTTCAAATTGCTCGTGGTTTACTGCTACTGACATCTAGCTTTCTGGCTTTTGGTAGTTTGATCCGTATGCCAGTCGCCGAATTCAGTGCAATCGCTATGTTGTCGCCACTGACGGTCACCATCTTGGCGCGCTTTGTTTTGAAAGAACATGTTTCCAAGTTGCGCTGGGTGTTTGTATCGGGCGGCATGGTGGGCGCCTTGCTGATCGTTCGACCTGGCGGTGGCATGGACGCAAGCCATGCGTGGATTCCTCTGCTGATGGTGTTGTCTTATTCAAGCTTTCAGATTTTGACCAGCCACATGGCGAAAACAGAATCACCCGAGACTATGCACATGTATACCGGTTGGGTTGGTGCATTGATTTCCACTGGTTTGGTCCTTAGTGTTTGGACCACCGAACTGACTGGTTTTCAGTGGCTGCTGATGGTCTTGATCGGTTGCGCCGGCACATTAGGACACTACCTGCTGATCGTGGCATTTGCGCGCGCGCCTGCTTCGCGCGTCACGCCTTTTCTTTACAGTGGCATTGCTTTTGCCACGTTGACTGGATGGGTGGTGTTCTCGCATATCCCAGACCCCATCGCTTTAACAGGCATGTCCTTGATCGCCCTGTGTGGCTTGGGCGCTGGCTGGCTCGGTCAACGCGAGCATGCCAAAAGCATTCCGCCCTCGCACGATTGAGGCAACCCAGCCATGGCCCAGTTTCTTCAGGTCCATCCTGAGAATCCGCAACCGCGCTTACTCAAACAAGCCGTCGCCTTTTTAGCCAGCGGGGGCGTGGTAGCCGTGCCGACCGATTCAAGTTACGCCTTGGTGTGCCATTTGGACGATAAAACTGCCGTCGAAAAAATGCGCCAAATCCGCCAAGTGGACGACAAGCACCACCTCACCCTACTTTGTCGCGATTTGTCTGAACTTTCCAACTACGCCAAGGTAGACAACCGTCAATTTCGCTTGCTCAAGGCCGCAACACCTGGCGCCTACACATTCATATTAGAGGCCACCAAAGAAGTTCCTCGGCGCGTGAGCCATCCGCAGCGCAAAACTATCGGCCTGCGGGTGCCAGAGAACAAAACTTTGCTCGAGCTTTTGGCTCTGCATGGGGAACCCCTTCTCGCCACCACATTGATTCCCCCTGGCGAGACTGAGCCCATGAATGACGCACAAGAAATTCGTGAACGTTTCGAACACGAACTTGCAGCAGTCATTGATGCAGGCGCATGCCCGCTAGAAGCCACCACGGTGGTTGACCTCACCAGCATGGAAGGTGGCGGTGATCCCACCATCATTAGACAAGGTCGGGGCGCTTTGCGCGCTTTGGGTCTCGAATAGGCGAATGGCTATTGCTTCAATACGGCTAGCGCTTTAGCTGGAGGCCGCTCCATCAGCTGGGCCAGCGTATGCCAACCGTTTAGATGCAATGCGACAATTCCGCTAATCTATTCCACAAAGTTAAATCCATGAAAGACCGCGTTCTCTCAGGCATGCGCCCCACCGGCGCTTTGCATTTAGGCCACTACCACGGCGCTCTCAAAAACTGGGTGCGTTTGCAGTCTGAGATGGAGTGTTACTACTTCGTCGCAGATTGGCACGCTCTCACCACGCACTACGAAAGTCGCGAAGTCATCGAACAAAACGTCTATGAGATGGTGATCGACTGGCTGGCAGTAGGCCTCGATCCGAACAAGTGCACCATGTTTTTGCAAAGCCGTATTCCAGAGCATGCTGAGCTTTTCACGCTCCTGGCCATGGGTACCCCTTTGGGCTGGTTAGAGCGCGTCCCCACTTATAAAGACCAGCAAGAAAAACTCAAAGACAAAGACTTGGCAACTTACGGTTTTTTAGGCTATCCCTTGTTACAAGCCGCCGATATCTTGATCTACAAAGCCAAATATGTGCCGGTAGGAGAAGACCAAGCCAGCCATGTGGAACTGACCCGTGAAGCCGCCAGACGCTTCAACCATCTCTATGGACGCGAGGCCAACGCACTTGAAAAAGCCCAAGCCAGTTTGGCTAAATTGCCTAAAGACAACATCAAACGGTTTGAGAAATCACGTAAGGCTTACCAAGAAACAGGTGACGCCAAAGCCTTAGAAGGTGCCATCGGCTACATCAACAGCGCCTCAGAACTTGATTCGCTAGACCGCGAGCGTTTAGAGGGTTACTTCAAAGGCACGGGCAAAGTCATCTTGCCCGAGCCGCAAGTTTTGCTCACTGAGGCCAGCAAACTTCCAGGCTTAGACGGCGCCAAGATGAGCAAAAGTTATAACAATGCCATTGCCATTCGAGAAGACCGCGTCACGCTAGAGCACAAGGTCAAACGCATGCCCACCGACCCAGCCCGCGCCAAACGCACAGATGCTGGCAATCCTGAGAACTGCCCCGTCTGGCAGTTCCACAAGGTCTACAGCACGGATGACACCAAAAAGTGGGTCACCCAAGGCTGCAAAACTGCAGGAATTGGCTGCTTAGAGTGCAAACAACCCATCATCGACGCCATCCTGCGCGAGCAGCAACCCATGTTCGAGCGTGCTGAGAAATACCTAAGCCAGCCCAAGCTAGTTCGTGATATTGTGGACGCAGGTACTGAAAAAGCACGCATCACCGCCCGAACCACCATGCGTGATGTTCGTACGGCGATGGGGCTAAACTACTAACATCTTTGCGCAGGAGTAATAAAAATGAGTATGTACATCATCGATGACCACCCCCTAGTCCGTTCCGCCATTGCCATGCTACTGCGTCGCATGCGTTCGTCTACCAAGGTTATCGAATTAGACAAATTTAGTGAATTGCAAGCCGCCATCATCAAAAGCGGCGAACCCACTTTATTTGTGCTCGACTTGCTCTTGCCTGGTGTCAAAGGCACCAGCGCAGTTACCGAAGTCAAAAAAATGTACCCCGAAGTGCCTTTGGCAGTTTTATCCTCGATGCCTTCTGGCGAAGCAGAAGAAACTTGCATCGAAGCTGGCGCCGACATCTATATCGAAAAAGCGACCCCCAGCACTGAAATAGGCGAAGCGCTCAAAGGCTTGTTTGCGGCTGAAAATGGCGACGAAGAGACTATTCCTTTGGGAGACACCAAGCTGTCTAAGCGCCAAAAGCAGCTCATCATCATGTTGGACCGTGGCTTGGGCAACCGTGAAATCGCGGAAGAACTCGACATCAGTGAACATACCGTCAAAGTCCACCTCTGGCGCTTGTTCCGTCGTCTTGGCGTAAAAAGCCGCACACAAACCTTGCACTTTGCACGCACACATGGCTTGCTGTAATCAGTTCCAGCAAACTTTGGCTGGCTCTAGTCTGTCGTAAGATTTGAGTCACAACGAAAAGGCCCCTAATGGGGCCTTTTTCATTAAAGCGGTTCTCGCACCATCAAGTTGAGACCACTACTGCCAAGTTTTACAGGACTGAGGATCACTCCCAAATCTCCTGGTTGCGCCATGGCTTGGCCGCTCTTAGAGATTCGCACTTTCACCGTCACCTCTGTCATGCTAGAGAGCTTGGCGGCTGGGTTCATAGACGTACTGTCATCCAAAACAAAGTCAAACGGCAATTTATCTGCCGTGGTTCTAACGATCGCGAGTGGCATACGCGAACCCGAAACAGGCGTCGCGAAAACAAACACGGTATCCGTTGGCGCGACTTTATCCGCTAGCTCTTTGATCACACTCACTCTGCCTGTAATTCGCGAAGTGCTTGATTTGTTATTGGCAGAGCCTGCTGCGTTGGAATTCACAGCAGCGCTATTGCTAGCAGAATTGCTATTGGGCTGTCCGGGCGCATTAGCCATTGCATTGCTGCGGGTGGGCGCAGATGGCAAACCCATTTTTTCACGCGTTTGTGCAATCGCTCGGTCTAATTCAGGAGCATCGGGAGAAGCTGGCTCAACTACTTCTCTAGCCCGTTCCCAAAAACGTAATGCAGAACGATAGTTCAGTTCTGAATACGAAGCGCTGCCCGCCAAAAGCAAAGCATTTAAGTGCTGTGGGTCTGCAGTCAAAACGCGTTGGATGATGGCCCAAGGCTCTCCTGCAAAGTTGCCTTGGTTTATTTGCGCCAAAACTTCAGCATGCTCAATCGCCAAGTTGTCGTCTTTGCTCAGCGCAAGTGCTTTTCTAAAAGCCTCGTCAGACTCATCAAAATGTTCGCGCGCACGTTGCACACGTGCAAGCATGATCCAACCATCCACTTGATTAGGCTCATCCTGCAAACGCCTAGTTAAAGCCGTGGCCATTTCAGTCATCTTTTCAGGGGAGATGTCAGAACCTTGCTCAGCTTCAGCCTGCAGGGCTGCAGGATTTAATGCAAGGGGTTGGCCCATCACGGCGTACATCACACAAGCTGTAACAGGCACCAAGAATACAAAGCCCATCACCCATACCCATGGTGCGCGCCAAGCTTGGGGGGTGGATTTTGTAATTTGTGCGCTATCGCCCACATCCTCTAGCAAACGCCTTGCTAGCTCATCTCTTGCGATCTGCAACTCTTCGCTGCTTAAATTACCCAGCGCATATTCTTTTTCTAAGTCGCGAATCTGGTCTTTGTAAACGGCAGCGTTGGCTTGTAAAGGGTCGTCTGCGCGATCATGCGCTTGTTGAGAAGCATCTGCGCCCAGTTGCGAACCACGCCACAAACTCACACTGATGACAGCCAACACCACAGCCACCAAAGCCAAGGCGCATAAAAGAAAAATTAGAGTTGGATTCACATCAATCTTTCAGCAACTGTTCGACCCGCGCGCGATCAGCATCACTCAACGCTTCGGGTTGCACAACTAAACGGCGTTGGCGCAAATACGCCAACAAAAAGATGGCAGCCACCAATAACACCACGAATGGACCAAACCAAAGAACCCAAGTCAGAGGTTTAACTTCAGGACGATAGAGAACAAAGTCTCCGTATCTAGAGACTAAAAAATCTTTGATTTCTTGGTCAGATTTATTCGCACGTATCAAGTCACGTACTTCGCGGCGTAAGTCGTCCGCCAGTTCTGCACGCGACGACGACAAGGACTCGTTTTGGCACACCAAGCAACGCAGTTCTGGCGAAATATGCACCAAACGTGCTTCTACAACAGGGTCTTCTGCCATGGGGCTGGCTTCGCCTGCATTTGCCAAGCCTACGCATAAGCCCATCAAGAAAACGATGATGCACTTCATGATTTACCCAAGCCCTGCATGAGAGGCAAAATTTTCTCAGCCAAGAGTTGAGGCGTGACTGCGCCCACATGTTTGAATCGGATCACACCTTGCTGATCGATCACATAGGTTTCTGGCACGCCGTAAACACCATATTGAATACCTACGCGGCCATCTAAATCCATCACCGATGTGGTGTAAGGATTGCCATGTCGCTGCAACCACACCGCACTGCGTTCACGCGCCACTTGTAATTTGATGGCATCGCTTTGTTTGGCTGCAGGGTCTTGCGGTTGGATTTCTTTGTAGCTCAAACCAACGATAGGGATTTGATTTTTTTCAGCAAATGCTACGAGCACCGGATGTTCTTCACGGCATGCCACACACCATGTTGCCCACACATTGAACATCCAAACTTTACCCAGCATCTGCTCTGGAGAAAACGTTTTATCGCTCTCTAAAGTGACTAAGTTAAAAGCAGGTGCAGGCTTGCCAATCAAGGGGGATGGGATTTCGCGAGGATCGCGGTTTAAGCCAATCGCCAAAAAGATGACTAGGCAAAAGAAAAACACCAAAGGGATGAAAACTTTTTTCATGCGCGGTACCTGCGATCTAACGCGGCTAACAAACCGCCTAGGACCATCAGCAAGATCCCACCCCACAACCAAGGGACGAAAGGTTTGTAATAGACCCGCATGCTCCATTCGGTGCGGGCATCATCTAACGGTTCACCAAGTGAGACATACAAGTCGCGCATAAATCCAGAGTCAATACCCGCCTCGGTCATAGGCATGGCCGATGAAAAATAGCGACGCTTTTCTGGTTGCAAGATTTTGATGGCCTCATCACCACGCTTCACCTCCACATCAGCGCGCACGGCTTTGTAATTCGGCCCTGCCACTTCACCGAGTGACTTCAACTGAAAGCTATACGGTGCAATAGTGACCACGTCATTCACATGCATGCGCACATCGCGCTCCACTTCATACGAATTCACGCCCGTCACACCTACCACCAACACAGCCATACCAAAGTGCGCAATGTTTTGTCCCCAGAACGACAAGCCAATGCGTCCTGGTTTGCGCAAACGCGTCACCACTTGTTGCAAGGTTCCGAGGCCTACCCAAGCACCCAAAAAAATACCCAGCATGGCACCAAAAGACCAACCACCTAATACAAATGGCAGTCCAACGGCCAACACCACCGCAGCAAGACCCGAGAAACGCAAGGTATGCGCAATCTCAGACACCTTGGCCTCTCGCCAGCGCGCAATAGTGCCGGGCACCATCAAAAACACCGTGGGTACTAACAACGGCGCAAATACCGCATTGAAATATGGAGGGCCTACAGACAACTTGCCCATGTTCAATGCGTCAATGATCAAGGGGTAAATAGTGCCTAACAACACCGCGCCGGTTGCTACCACCAGCAAAACACTATTGGCAAGTAAAAATGATTCACGAGAGACTAATTCCATGCGGCCGCCCAATGTCACGCGCGGCGCGCGCCATGCGAACAAGGTCAGCGATGAACCGACTACCACGGCTAAGAACATCAACACAAACACTCCGCGTTTAGGATCCGATGCAAACGCATGCACCGAAGTCAACACGCCAGAACGTACTAAAAACGTTCCGAGCAAGGACAAAGAAAAAGCGGCAATTGCCAGCAACACAGTCCATGCTTTAAAACTGCCGCGCTTCTCGGTCACCATCAAAGAATGGATCAATGCCGTCGCGACCAACCATGGCATGAGCGAGGCGTTTTCAACCGGATCCCAAAACCACCAGCCACCCCAACCTAGTTCGTAATAGGCCCACCATGAACCAAGTCCGATTCCAAAGGTGAGGAATGTCCACGCAATCACTGTCCAAGGACGTGACCAGCGTGCCCATGCGGCATCTAGACGGCCGCTGAGCAAGGCCGCCACTGCAAAAGCGAATGCCACTGACATACCGACATATCCCATATAAAGCATGGGCGGATGGATCACCAGGCCAGGGTCTTGCAAGAGAGGATTTAAATCACGGCCATCTAAAGCGGCAGGTAATAAACGCTCGAACGGATTGGATGTGGTGAGTATGAATAATAAGAATCCAACAGAGATCAATCCCAACACACTCAGTACCCGCGCCACCATATCTAGGGGCAAGCTTTTAGAAAAAAGCGCGACTGCCATGGACCACACGGCCAACAACAACACCCAAAGCAAAAGCGAGCCTTCATGCCCGCCCCATACCGCAGCAAACTGATAAGGCTTAGGCAGCAAGGAATTGGAATGCTGGGCAACATAGGTCACCGAAAAATCATTCGTCAAAAAAGCAGTAGCTAGAGCGGCAAAAGAAAGCGCCACCAACACAAACTGCAATATCGCCATAGGCCTAGCCAACGACTGCAGAGTAATGTGCAAAGACCTAGACGGTAAATAAGTTCCCGTCAAAGGCAGCACGCCTTGTATCAGCGCGACGATAGTCGCCAAGATAAGCGCGAAATGACCGAGTTCAGGAATCATGGAGTGCCCAGGGCTTTGTGTTTATGGTTTTAAAGATTGCGCAGCTTTTGCGGCAGCCGCTTGGTCCATCGCATGCTTGGCTTCTGGGGGCATGTAGTTTTCGTCATGCTTGGCCAGTACTTCACTGGCAACAAACATACCGTCATTCCCCAGCTTACCTTGTGCTACAACGCCCTTACCTTCCTTGAACAAGTCTGGCAATAAACCCACGTAGGTTACTGGCATTTCTTGTAAGGTGTCGGTAATGACAAAGCGCACTGAATTGCCATCACGCACCAAACTGTTTTCTTTCACCATGCCGCCTGCACGAAAAGTACGGCCTTTGGGTGCCTCACCATTGCTGACTTGTGTAGGCGTGAAGAAAAAAACCAAGTTGCTTTGAAATGCGTTCAATACAAATGCAGCAGCAGCACATAAAACTAGAACACCTACGGCAATCCAGATAAATCGGCGCGTTCTGGCTTTCATAGATTACCTTCGTTTTCTGCAAGCAGTTGCGCCAAGAGTTGAGAACGCGCCAACCGCGCTTGCCAAGACTCAAAAGCCATGCAGGCAGCAGTCACGCCCATGCTTCCCCAAACGTAGAGGCCATAGCCACCCATCTCCCAAAACTGGCTCCAGCTGACCCAAATCATGCGGCCTCCTGCGCTATCGCTCGCACCCAAGCAGTGTGCGATTCACGATGCAAGATAGTGGTGCGCACTCGGTATAAAACCAAGGCAATGGTGTAGAGCCAAAAACACAAGGCCATCAACAACATGCCCCACAACATCACTTGCGCCATGCTGGGCGACTTGGTCAAAGAAACGGAAGCGCCTTGATGCAAGGTGTTCCACCACTTCACGGAGAAATAAATAATCGGCACATTGATGGCACCCACAATCGCAATCAAAGCACCAGCGCGATCGCCTCTTCGTTGGTCATCAATAGCTGATGTCAACGCGATATAGCCCAAGTAAAGAAAAAACAAAATTAATTCTGATGTCAAACGTGCGTCCCACACCCACCAAGCGCCCCACATGGGTTTGCCCCAAAGCGCTCCGGTCCACAAAGATAGGAATGCAAACATAGCGCCAGTCGGCGCCAACGCACGCGTCATCATTCCGGATAAACGGGTATTGAAAGTCAAGCCCAACACACTCCAAAACGCCATAGCCATATAAATCACCATGGACATCCAAGAGGCAGGGACGTGCACAAAAATAATACGGTAGCCCTCACCTTGTTGCGCATCTGCTGGGGCCACCATAAAGCCCAACCATAAACCCCACAAGCCAAACACTGCTGCCAACGCAGCGCACCATGGCCACAAACGCCCCGCCAAACCATAAAAGGCTTGCGGTCCAGCGTAGTGAAACAAAAAATTAGCGCGCAATATATTCATAAAAAAATTATTCCAGTGCAATGCGCAATGCAAACGCAGATGCCAAAGGTCCAAAGAACACAGCAGGCAACAGCATCGCCATCAAAATAGACAGATGCGCTTGCACACCCAATCCACTGACCTGTGCCTCGACTGCGCCTGCACCAAACACCAACACGGGTACAAACAAGGGCAACACCAACAAAGAAAGCAGCACACCGCCACCGCGCACACCCAAAGTTAAAGCAGCACCCACGCCACCCACCAAAGACAAAATCGGAGTGCCCACCAAAAGGGCCAAAGTGAGAGTGACCAAGGCATCGCCTGAAAGGTCAAACTGAAGTCCTAAGACAGGGGCTAATAATACCAATGGCAAGCCAGAGACTAACCAATGCGCGAGCATTTTTGCCCCAATCAATAAGGGCATTGCAACCGGTGACAAAGCCATTTGCTCCAAAGTGCCATCGCGGTAATCTGCTTCAAACAAGCGCTGCAAAGCAAGCATGGAGGAGAGTAATGCACCCACCCATAAAACACCAGGGGCGATATTGCGCAACACATTCAACTCTGGACCAATTCCTAGTGGAAACAAGGCGGCTACCACTACAAAGAAAAATACTGCGCTTAAGCCTTCACTTTTGCGACGCCAAGCCAGCAATAAGTCACGCCGCACAACTGCCCAAAATGCTTGCCAAATCATGCTGCCACCAATCGAATCGGCTGAACGTCTAATGCGTGTCCATTGGGTTGTGATAACTCCACCGCCTGATGACTGGTAAAGAGCAACATTCCACCTTGCAGCACATGGTTGGCAAGTAACGCGCGCAAGTTATCTAGGGACTGCGCGTCTAAAGCGACGAAAGGTTCATCCAACACCCATAACTTAGCTTCAGAGACAGACAAGCGTGCCAAAGCAGTACGTCGCTTTTGTCCTTGTGACAAAACGCGTAATGGCAAATGTGCGCGGTTATTTAATTCTATTTTTCGCAACGCGCCCATGCCCTTTTCATGAGACAAGCTACGCCCTGCCACTTGTGCGTCAAATAACAAATTTTCAATTGGCGTTAATTCATCTTTGAGAGACAGGTTGTGACCCATGTAGCAAAGCGATGCACGAAAAGATTCCACAACCTCAGGGTTTTGCTTATTTAAAGAACTTCCATTCCACAAAATCTCACCCGCGTCTGCAGGTGATAGCCCACAAATGATGCGCAACAGCGAAGTTTTGCCAACACCGTTGTCGCCTTCCAAATGCAAGGCTTGTCCAGCTTGCAAAGAAAAACTCACCGGTGCAAACAAAGGCTTATGGCCACGCACGCAAGAGATATTAGAAATAGTCAGCATGGCTTTTTAAAAATAACTGCCCGCATAGGTGACGACGCGTCCGCCCGTGCTCATTTTGAAACGCGCAATACCTGCGCTGCGAATGGTGTTCACACCACCGAGATCCAAGACACGCACACCGCGCGCTTGCAATTCTTCAATGCCGTGCCACAAGATGAGATTGTGCGCATGCTGGTCGCGACCTACATCACTGGTCCAACCCACTTGGTAAGTAGCGGCCTCACCGTGGATCAAAAATAGCATACCTGCCACTCTGTCGCGGCCGATATCTGCGCGTACCGTCAACATATTTTTGCTGGGCTGCTGACGCGACTGTGCATACAAGTCAAAAAACTGCAACGGCAAACCTAATAAGCCACGTTGTTGACGTTGCTGTATATCTGCATCTAACAACCAACGGTATTGGCCTGGGTTGGTCCCCACGCGATGGATAGTGAGTTCGGAGTTTTCTGCACCACCCAAACGATGCCGCCAACGTTTATCCAACCCAGCACGCAAGTCTGGCAAGGACTTGGTGATGTCTAGCATCACCGAACTTTGTCCCGTCATCACTCTGCGCCATGGCGAGAGGCCGAGGTCAACGCCCGCCTCTTCTGCAGGCGTAAAAAGCACTATGCGTAATTTATTCAAAGGAATGGTTTTTTTGAGGGCTTGGTACGTCAGCTCTTTTTCTTTGGCCGTCAAAGAGGCAAGCCATACTGGCCCTAATGAGCACAACGCCATGCTCGCTAGCTGCCCGCCAAAGTAGCGCACGATAAATTGCGCTAAAGCAACAGGTTCACTGTCGCGCGTCACCAACCCTCGCAACACATGCACGCCTAATGTTTTCATACAGGAGCCGTAGGCCCAGTCTTGCTGTAGGGCTGCGCTCATGCGTGCATGGTGTGCATCCCAGGTCGCTGCGTCGATAGCATCCCAAGTGACTTTCATGCGCCTAAAATCTCCGCATGTTCAAAGCCTACGCCCAACGCAAACAAAACGAGACCGTGATGGGCCATCGTTTGGAAGAACCGCACTTGACCTTGTGGGTAGTGTTTTGGGTGTTTGTTTACGTGGGTCTGCCGCTGTTGCTGATAGGCAGCGTAATTGACCTGCTGATCCAATACTTCACCGGAACCTGCACAGGTTTTTGGTGTTGGATTTCTTGATTTAACAAACACGTATTGCGTCACTATCGATTAAGACGATTAACTCGATTAGGGTCGAATACAAAGGCCGGATAAGAGCACACGAACTGATTTACCGCGGTACTCCACATCATTGAACGCAGTCATCATGACCGTATCGCGTTCTATTCGAATCTCTGACTCGAAACCAGTCGTCTTGTTTTTACGGGTAACACCCATTAGTTTTTGAGAGGTGAGGTTTTTGCCCACAAACTCTTCCGTGGTCAAACTGCTGGCCTGAACGGTATAGAGTTTGGATCCAACAACTTTCATGAAAAGGTTTTTACCCATGGTTTGAATTTCAACAACTACCTGTTCTGGTTTGATTTTCCGGTCTTCTAAGGCGGGGATGACGCCTTCTAACTCACAAGACATTTTGAAAGTTTGGGCCCAAACTGGCTGGTTGAGAAGCATGATGCATAAAACAGCCGTTGAGATTTGCGCATAGAAGTTCATATAAATGCTCCTGCGACATTATCGCGTTAGTCAGAAGCCAAAATTTTCATAAAAGTCAACCAGGCAAAGCCTCTAAAGCCACAGTTTTAGAACCAGCCGCCTTGAAATACTCTTTCCAAAAACGAAATAAAGTGTCGACTTGAAGGTTGGGACTATTTTGTAAATAATGAATTTGAATGTCTACACCTTGAAAGTTAATCTGCGTCTTATGGGCATAGGCAGTGCTAGTAAATTGTTCAAAAGTTGGCAAGGCCTTGTACATATTGAGTTGCTTGCTGTTTTGCAGCAAGTCTGACAACACAATCAAAGTCTTAGGGCCATCTACATGGTGTTTCTGAATGGAGTTCAAACTCACCATTTGCAACATTTCTAAAATTGGAGACTCTTGGGCCGGAGCAATGCTTAGAAGCTGTGTACTTTGTTCAAATATCGGATTTAAAAAACGATCTTTGTATTGCCGATTGAGTTGCTTGATGTTTTCAGTCAACTCGTTGTGTCCCCTGCCGTCTCCTGGGTTGCATAACTCAACTAAGGGCTTGGTTTGGGTCACAAAATCATCACCCAAAACAAAGATAGACAACAAATAGCCAGGTGGCGTTTTGTTAGACACCACATCGGTGACCAGTAGATCGAACGCTGCCTTTTGGGCCAAGTTCAAAGGATCTGTTTTATCAACTAACAGAATGTTGTGCCCTATTGGGCCGTCAATAGGACACAAAGTTTTGGGGTCGGTGGTATTGCGTTTTTGACTCCACCACCAAGCGGCTGCTCCCATGACAGATATGACCAGCAACAAGGCAAAACTTCCAAAAAGAATATTGCTACGCTGACGGCTACGCGCGGTCCTACTTTTACGAGCCATTACAAAGCGTCCTTGGCTTGGACAGCTTGCGCACGCTGAATAAAGTTAAGTTGCTGTACGTGTCTATCAAATAGGCTGTAGATTTTTTCTCGACGTACTGGCAAAGTGTCTTCTAGTAATTTGATGCGCTCTTGCAAATGGGCATGCATTTGCTCGTATTCAGACATATCTGGTTTTTCAATCGCAGTTGCTCTTAGGGCCGGCAGCGTATCAAAGTAAGCGGGGCGCAGCGCATCTTTTCGACTTCTGCTGTTTTCCGCTCTAAAAATACGCAAAGTGGCATACAGCGCTACCTCTGATTCGTTCAACTTTTGCATCCAAGATTGGAAGATCGACTTTTTATCTTCAATTTGTTGTCTAAATCTGGAAGCAAATTGTTTTGCTCTAAGTATTTCATCGTCTAACGCATCGATATTTTCTTGCTTGACCTCTTCTAAAGAGGCGCGAACGTCTTCAAACTCTTCTTCAAATTCTTCAGTGGCTTGTTTTTCTCTGCGGGTTACAGCACCATATCCAGGATACAAATCGTCGACAAACAAGCCGTCTATCAATGAAGCCAAGCCAAAACCAATCGTGACCAAGAACAAAATCCAGGCGACTAAATCGTTCAAGCCCAAGGGGTTGCTCATTAAAGCAAGCCACGCATCTTGGGTTGGGTTGGCACTCTCGACCAAAATGGCAGACCGCAAATGTCCTATAGCCAATGCCATGCAACCAATAAATCCAAGGGCCGCACCCAATGACAAAACACCTAAGGTTTTTATCGCTGGCTTAATATGGAATACCCATCGCACTGCAGTTTTACCCAATACAAATGCGGTGAATACGTTCACGCTAGCTAGCGTCACGGCGTATAAAAATCCACCCAGCAATCCTGTGCTCAGCCCTTCAGCAAAAAAAGCTGCATTAAAAATACCCTCAAACGCAACCAGCAGCAAAAGCAAAGCATAACGGAAAAAGAGGCCTGTTCCATCTGGATAAATAGCGTCTCTTTCTAGCTGGTGATGGGCACGAAATTTTTCGAGCTCTTTAAAACGACGATTCGCAGTAACCCCTAATTTTTCTAACCAAGAATTTTGTTCATTAAAAATAATCAGTGCTTTACGCTCGAAGTCAGCTGACAAAATATCTGGCTTCAAATCGAATTCATGCACTTGCGAATCGTGAATCAGTCGGTCCATGCGATCCAAATCAGCCAATGTCTGAATTTGAATTTGCTCTCGGACCCCTTCGATATAACGGACTACTTCTTGCTCAGTGACAGAAATTGCCTTGTTATGAAAAGAAGGTAATCCAAGCTCGCCTAGTTTTCTAGCCTCTTCTATCAGCTTAAAACGTTTGGTGATTACAGTGACTTCAAGCGAGGAATCCGGCTTTTGGTTGAAAAACCAATCTATAAAACGCTTTAATTTGTTCATCACATTAGAAAGGAATGTCATGCGCTATGTTGAGTGCTGTAAGACTGTTAGTCTATACAAACTCCTGTGGAATTAACCCATACATTTTGACTCAAATCAAAAAAGTGCTCGTTAGACATAATATGGTGTTTTTTTGTCGATACTTGAACGATGCAAGACTATTACAAAACTTTAGGACTACTTTCGACAGCCGATGACGTGGTGATCAAGGCCGCTTTTAAAGCTCTGGCCCAAAAATACCACCCCGACAAATACAAGGGAGACAGCAAACACGCGCAAAAGTTTATGGCAGACCTCAATACTGCCTTTGCAGCCTTAAGGACAAAAGCACTTAGACAAGCTTACGACGCAAAATTGTCAGCTTATGTTGCCAAACATCCCAAGGAAAGCGCAAAGCCAACCAAACAAGACATTCATAAGGAAATTGTTCACAAAATCAAAAAAAATGCGATGGATGAAATGGGGGTGATAACAATTTTTGAAGAGCTATTTCAGTGCGAAGTGAAAGTTCAAACGGGATGGATGAACTCTTACACCACAGTTATTGAAAAAAATAAAGTCACCCTAGATTTTGTTGGGTTAAAAACAAAAATTATTAATCATTTAGAGAATTAATTTATGGCCCAAACCTACCCGTTCGAACATATTCGGGCAAAACCACATGAACTAGCATTATTTAAAAAAATTCTTCCAAATATTACCAAGGAGATGCCTGAATTCTTCCGAACCATGGACATTGCCAATAAAAGTATTGAGCAGAAAAACATGTTCGGAAAACCACTAGGAATTCGGCAAGACTTGGGGTTTGAAAATTCTTTAAAGGTTTTGTTGATCGCTTGCTTTAACGATGGCCTGTTGATAGAGGGTGATACAGCTGAAAAAGCGATAGATATTTTTCGATCACTCACTCTCAAATGGTATGCCTTCGGTAACAAATTAGACAGCTGTCTTTATTTTGCTTACTTTGCTTATTCGTGCCATTCTTATGCCGCTAAGCTTTTTAACGACTACTTAAAGCAAAGCGATTTTTTAGCTGGTGGAGCAAAGAGCCGCCTCAATAATGCTGATGTCGCCAGCCTTTTGACCCCTACCTACTCTAAAGCTTGGTACAAAACATCAACAGGACTGGGAGATAAATTACACCCACTGGTCCTGTCAGATGATGACGTTACCAAAACCAGCTTTCCGCGCCCAGGCTACCAAGTGCACTTCAGAAGTACCAACAACTTTGATTTGCGGGCTCCCACGTTTATTGAAATGGATCAAGTAGAAACGCCTTTGATTCAAGATACAAAAGTGATTGTGTCGTGTCCTAACTGTAGACAAAAATGCAGAGGGAATTTGTTTAAACAAATTGAAATTGCGTGTCCTAGTTGCAAAACAACTTGGAAGCAATTCACTTCTTAATTGACACTCTTATGATCAAAATTACCTTATTCGAAAACGCAGTGACTAACCAAGGCACATCCATAGAAGTAAAGGTTGGCCAAAGCTTGATGAAAGCCGCAGTAGGTGCCAATATTGAAGGTGTCGCAGCAGACTGCGGTGGCACATTGACCTGTGCCACATGTCACGTGATGGTGCGTGAACCTTGGCTTAGCCAACTACCCGCCATGACAGATGATGAAGACGGTATGCTCGACTTTGCGGCTTGTGCGCGTCAAGCCAATAGCCGCTTGTCTTGTCAAATTATGCTAACCGAAGCGATGGATGGTATGCAGGTAGATTTACCGGCTAGCCAATATTGATTTTTATTTACCCAAAGGCTTCTCCATCGCTTGGGCGATGGTAGTTTTGCCTTGTTCACGCAATTTATCCACGGCACCCTGTAGATCACGCGGCTCGCGGTTTTGGCTAAGTTTAGACTTGCCTTCAAAACGCTCAATCACTATTTCTATTCCAACAATCGCTTTGAGCATGCCATCGATGTATTCAGGTGTTGAGTCGCCCATCTTCCATGGTTTGGGTTCTTGCGCTTCGTGTGTTCGCGTTAAGCGCGAGACCACGCCACGCATAAATTTTTCATCATCACGCACCGTCAATCGACCAAACACATGCACCACTTCGTAATTCCAAGTGGGCACTTGGCGATGGGTTTCGTGCTTGCTGGGATACCAATTGGGCGAGATATAAGTTTCATCGCCCCGAAAAATCACCATCACATCAGCGCCCTGTAAGCATTGTTGCCAAACAGGATTGGCGCGAGCCACATGCCCCGTCAAGACGCCTAACTTACCAATAGATGGATTGAACTCAAAAGGAATGTGATTGGCGTCTAGTCCACTAGCCGAAGATGTCACCAAAACACCCAAAGGGTGTTCTCCCATGATGCGGTGAAGCACTTGGGGGTCTGCGATGGCGAAATGCGGAGGGATGTACATCTGTGGGAGGTTGTGATTTATTGGTATTTCTATGAACTATACATACCCCAGAGCATCCACACTGCCCCCTATCCATTGGTAAGCGCGTCGGAAGTTAAGTTGCCCAGCATAGTAGTGAGCAGCATATCGTCAGCAAAAGCGCTTGATAAATTCTCCATTTGCTCCGCCTCCATAGCATCAAGCTCAAGCCGACTCTGAGTAGTCCAAGCTAGCGCCGCCGCCATAGATCTTTGTTTGTCCAGCTCAGGCGAATAGTTCATCTTCTTAAATACGCGTGCGCGATAGTCTTCCCCAGACGCAATGTGCTGAGCAGATAACAAGGTATTAATTTCATCTGCGAGTGTTCGCTGAGTATGAAAGTGAGAGTTTGCAAACCCACGAGCAGCCTCAAGCCAATCGTTCACTTCAGCAGAGGAGTAACCCAAAGGCGTATGTTGGGGATGCGCCTTAAGCATTGTTATAAAAGTATTTATCCAATGCGCATCATGCTCATAAGCCAGCATTAGAAATTGAACTGTTTGCCTCCAAAGTGCGTCCACATATTCGCTTCGAGAAAACAGGGGACCAGGTAAACGATGCAGCGCCATATGGCGGACTTTGTCGAGTATCGATCTGGCTTTGTTTTCACCATAAAGACTACCAAAGTCACCATTCTTCTTGTCAATATGGTGAACTATGCGCAATGCAAACTCGGGGCCATACAGCTGGTCGCGATCAGCACTGACAGTAAGCTTGAGAGGCATCGGATCTGAAGCATCAGCGCCTGAGGTGTGTCGAAGGGCTGATAGAAGAATATGCTGCTTCACTGGAGTAGGCATATCAAAAGGTTCTAACCACTCTTGGCCCAGCACAAAGCTGATTTGCGCATGCAACTGGCTTTGCAGTGGTTCACCATAAATGCGCTCTTCAGGCCAACGGCCATGGTCGTGTAACAAAGCACCTAGTACTCCGACGCGCTCCCAACCATCCACTTGCTCGGCGTGTATGTATGCCAAAGCAGCAGAAGGCACTTTGTACATCGCATGACGAGCGTCGTGCGCTGGTTGTGCTTTTTGAGCATAGATAGACATTTGATTCCACAACGCATCACAAGCCAAACGTAAAACTTCTTGCCCTTCTGATGACCAATACCAAGCGTTAAATTCTTGTGTTTGTGCCTCTGTAAAAGAATACGGAACAGTTTCAATAAAGGTTTGACTGCGTTGCTTTAAAAAAATTGGCAGGACTTCAGATAAGTCTTCGGGCAAAGGATCGTGGAAGAAAAACTGCCGCCAGTTAATAGTATTTTGAAGAAGCAAATTGGTATTCATGTTTTTTACATCTTAGCAATGTGTTAAAAAATTAGTAAAAACCATAATAAAAATAAATTCTTGAATTTGATAAGTTCTTAATAAATTTGTAGCAAAAGTACTTTTTAACGAATCTCACAATCTCAATGCCTAGATATGAAAAAGTTCAGCCCAGTTTTAAAACAATATTTGCCATCTAGTGAATCACAGGTTAGTCGACGTAAATTTCTAGCAGCCAGCTCATATTTGGCCTTGAATATGGTTGGATGTGGGGGTGGCGGGGGTAGCAGTAGCAGTTCGACTGCTAGCGTTGCTACTGCGAATGCCGGTGTTGTAACTACCTTGGCAGGCTCAACCACATTTGGCTCTGCAAATGGAACTGGCACAGCAGCGTCATTTAAATTGCCAACTGATATCGTTGTCAACTCAAATGGAAACTTATTTGTTGCTGACTCAGGCAATTACCTGATTCGCAAAATCACATCTGCAGGTGTTGTCACTACTTTTGCAGGATCTACTATCGCTGGCCATGCTGATGGAATTGGAACTGCTGCAACTTTCTATGGCGTAAGTGGTTTGGATTTTGACTTGAGTGGAAATCTAATTGTTGCGGATCGTCTTAACCATATGATTCGCAAAATTACACCCGGAGGTGTTGTCACCACTTTAGCTGGCTCAACTACTTCAGGTTCAGCAGACGGTACTGGCGCGGCCGCGGCTTTTAATCAGCCACGTAGTATTGCCGTTGATTCAAGCGGCAACATTTATGTTGCAGATTTTTGGAACCACATGATTCGTAAAGTTACAGCGGCGGGAGTGGTCACTACTTTTGCGGGTTCAACCACAGCAGGCTCAGCAAATGGCATAGGTACTGCAGCATCTTTCAATGGTCCTAATGGTGTCGCTGTCGATTCAAGTGATAACGTTTACGTAGCAGATTCATATAACGCTATGGTTCGCGTAATTACACCTGCAGGGGTTGTAACTACTTTTGCTGGTTCTGGCGTTTCGGGCTACTCAGATGGAACAGGCACCGATGCAACTTTTAATAAGCCTATGGATGTTGCTGTTGACTCCAGTGGTAATGTATTCGTTGCAGACTTCAACAACCACACTATTCGCAAAATTACATCTGCGGGTGTTGTCACCACGTTAGCTGGCTCACCTACAATTTCAGGCTCAGCAGATGGGACTGGCGTTGCCGCGTCTTTTTACGAACCTTCAGGTGTCGCCACTGACTCTAGCGGTAATGTATATGTTGCTGACTATCACAACTACATGATTCGTAAAGTTGCTTAGGTTATAAAGATTGAGTTTGTTAGCCTAGATCAGATTCACATACTAGCTATGTAGAGCGCATAAGCTGACTTGGCGGAGAAGGAGGGATTCGAACCCTCGGTAGGGTCGCCCCTACGCCTGATTTCGAGTCAGGTACATTCGACCACTCTGCCACTTCTCCGCGTGAAATAATGTATGTCGACTGATGATTCTAACCATCAGCTTTTAAACTAAAAGCGCTAAGCACGCAGCTCTGAAACACCACCCATATATGGTCGTAACGCTTCAGGCACGCTGATGCTTCCATCTACTTGCTGGTAGTTTTCTAAAACGGCAACCAAGGCGCGTCCCACCGCTAAACCTGAACCGTTGAGGGTATGCATTAATTCATTCTTACCTTGTGCATTTTTGAATCTTGCCTGCAAACGGCGCGCTTGAAACGCCTCGCAATTAGAAACCGAGCTTATTTCGCGATAGGTATTTTGTGCGGGCAACCACACCTCTAAATCGTGGGTCTTACTGGCACCAAAACCCATATCGCCTGTGCACAAGGCCATCACACGGTAAGGGAGTTTGAGTTTTTGCAAAATAGCCTCAGCATGCTTTGTCATGTCTTGCAAGGCTTGCTCGCTGTGGTCGGGGTGCACGATTTGCACCATCTCCACTTTGTCAAACTGGTGCTGGCGAATCAGGCCGCGTGTGTCGCGCCCTGCACTGCCTGCTTCTGAACGAAAACAAGGTGTGTGCGCTGTGAGCTTGAGTGGTAAATCGCTCTCCGCTAGCACCACATCGCGCACAAAGTTGGTGAGCGTAACTTCGCTGGTAGGAATTAAATACAGCGCATGGTTATCAGCAGACTCACCTTCTTGTCCGCCTTTTTTTGCGGCAAATAAATCTTCTTCAAACTTTGGCAACTGGCCTGTGCCGCGCAGGGTGTCGCCATTGACGATGTAAGGCGTGTAGCACTCGGTATAGCCGTGTTCTTGGGTTTGTACATCGAGCATGAATTGCGCAAGTGCGCGGTGCAAGCGGGCGATCTGGCCTTTCATCACGGTGAAGCGTGAACCAGAGAGTTTCACGCCCATATCGAAATCTAAGCCTAGTGGTTCGCCAAGGTCTACGTGATCTTTTGGTGTGAAGGCTAGAGGCTGGGGGTCATTACCAGTGGGGCTCCAGCGACGCAACTCAACATTACCATGTTCGTCGGCACCCACGGGTACGCTTTCATTGGGCAGATTAGGAACAGCCAGTAGTAAGATTTGCAACTCGGCTTGCAAGATGTCAAGACGCGCAGCAGATTGCTCAAGTTCTGTTTTGATGTCTGCTACTTGTGCCATTTCAGCATCGGCACTTTCGCCTTTTGATTTGCGAATACCAATCTGTTTAGACACAGTATTGCGTATTGATTGCAATTCCTCAGTGCGGGTTTGCAATGTTTTGCGCTCGTTCTCTAAAGTTTGAAATACTTCAACATTTAAAAAAACCTGCGGCGACTTACGGGTTTCAAGTCGTGCAATAACTTGCGGTAAGTCGCGACGCAATAGGGTGATGTCTAGCATTTACTTCAATCCTTTAGGCAAAGGAAATTTAATAGTCTCTTGAATACCATCCAATGTCCGAACAGACACTGCGCCTAGAGCACGAATACGGGTGATGACTTCTTGCACCAAGATGTCGGGCGCAGATGCACCAGCTGTGAGTCCGACGCGGGTCTTGCCTTCGAACCATTCGGGCTGAAGTTCAGCGGCGGTATCCACCATATAGCTCTCCGCACCACAGCGCTGCGCCACATCACGCAGGCGGTTGCTGTTGGAACTGGTGGGGCTTCCTACTACGATGACCAAATCAACTTCTGCGCTCAGTACTTTGACAGCATCTTGTCTATTCTGTGTCGCATAACAAATGTCTTGCATTTTGGGGCGGCGAATATTTGGAAAGCGCGCCACCACTGCCTCTGTAATTTCTGCTGCATCGTCCACACTCAATGTGGTTTGCGTTACAACGGCAAGGCGCTCGGTTTGCTTGGGTTGGATGATCGCAACATCCGCAACGTCTTCCACCAAATAAATACCATCTACCAATTGGCCCATCGTGCCTTCAACTTCAGGATGGCCTTTGTGGCCGATCATCACGAATTCAAAACCCTCTTTGTGCAACTTGGCAACTTCCACATGCACCTTGGTAACCAAAGGACAGGTGGCATCAAACACAGTAAAACCACGGCGCGTGGCTTCAGCCTCTACTGATTTAGGAACCCCGTGCGCGCTAAATACTAAGGTGGCACCAGCCGGCACGTCGTTCAGGTCTTCAATGAAGATGGCACCGCGGCTTTTCAGGTCATCGACCACATAGGTGTTGTGAACAATCTCGTGGCGCACATATACGGGTTTACCAAATTTCAACAGCGCCCGGTCGACGATTTCTATGGCGCGGTCAACGCCTGCACAAAATCCCCGAGGTTCGGCCAATACGATTTCTTTAAAGTTTTGCATAAAAGTCTCTACAAAATTCCAATAACTTGCACTTCAAACGTGACAGCCCGACCAGCAAGTGGATGGTTGAAGTCAAACAAAACCGAGTCATCCGTCACTTGCTGAATGGCTCCTGCAAAAGACCCTTGACCTGTCGGTGCAGGGAACTGCACTACGTCTCCCACTGCATATTGCGCATCCAGTTCACCCATTTCTTTGAGTAGTTTTTTGCTGACCCATTGCTGCATGTCGGGATTGCGCTCACCAAAGGCTTCGCCTGCTGCCAAATCAAAGGTGGTGTGAGCGCCTTCTTCAAGCCCCAGCAAACGTTGCTCAACTGCTGGCGACAACGCACCGGTCCCGATAGACAAAGTGGCGGGCTTACCAGAAAACGTATTGATCACGTCACCTTGCGGTCCCGAAAGTCGGTAGTGCAAGGTTAAAAAAGATCCGTGGCCGATGGTAGGGTGGTGGGTTGAAACTGACATGACGTGATGAATTGACAGATTGCCTATTGTAGAAAGCTCCAGCTACCATGAAAGACACGGTATCGATACAGCAATTACCACCAGATATGCGGCCACGCGAGAAAATTTTGGCGCTCGGGCCTGCTTCTTTGACCGATGCGGAGCTGTTGGCATTGCTATTGCGCACGGGTATCGCTGGAAAGAATGTATTTGATTTGGCTCGCGACCTTTTAAGAGGCTTTAGAGGTTTTGCAGGCCTCATCCACGCCAATGCGCAAGAGTTAAAAACCTTCAAAGGTATGGGCGGCACAGCCAAGCGGGCACAATTGCTTGCGGTGCTAGAGATTTCTAGGCGCGCATTAACCCAAGAAATGCGAGAGCAAGAAGTGATGAACTCCCCCGCTGTGGTCAAACAATATTTACAACTCGAGTTAGCCCAACTCAAACATGAGGTGTTTGCCGTGCTTTTTTTAGATGCACAAAATCGTTTGCTGTCATACCAACCGATGTTTCGTGGCTCGCTTTCGCAAGCCATGGTGTATCCGCGCGAGGTGGCAAAAACCGCATTAAAGCTCGGCGCCAATGGTGTGGTGTTAGCGCATAACCATCCCAGCGGTTCGGTGCGGCCCTCCAAAGAAGATATGGAACTCACCAAAACCATGCAAGAGGCTTTGGGGGTGATTGATGTCACGGTGCGCGACCACATCATCGTGGCGCAGGGCAAATATTTGTCGATGGCGGAAGAAGGCTTGATATGAAGTCCAAGTCTTTGCAAGATCTTGATGCCATGCGTAAAAAATTGGCAGACATTGCCAAATCACAAGCGTTGGCAGAACAAGCACGTATTGCCGAAGCAAAGCGTACTGAAGCCGAACGCAATTTATTTACACGCGCCGTGGGCAAGGTCGCACCCATCGCCAACCAAGAACGCGTCTGGTCACCACCGCAACGCCCCTCCACACGCCCTTTGCAACAAGACTTAGACGACGAAGCCGTGATGCACGAAAGCATGAGCGACGAGTTCGATATCAGCACGCTGTTAGATGTTGACGACCAACTTAGTTTTAGACGACCAGGCATCGGCACCGATGTGACGCGCAAACTTCGCAAAGGCGAATGGAGCATCCAAGGCCAAATTGATTTACATGGTTTACGTAGCGACGAAGCGCGCAATGCGATGGGGCAATTTATCCGAGACGCAAAACGTATGGGTTGGCGTTGTGTGCGCGTAGTACACGGCAAAGGGCTGGGCTCTCCTGGCAAAGAGCCTGTTCTTAAATCAAAAGTGCAACGCTGGCTGGTGCAAAAAAACGAAGTGCTGGCTTTTGTGCAAGCTAAGCCCTCTGATGGGGGCGGCGGCGCCTTGCTAGTGCTACTAGGCCCAAGTCAATCTATCTGATGGCGCAATATTCGAGCACCGGACCCCAAGCACCAACGATTAAACCGACTGCGCTTGCCGCAATGTTTGTACAACGGGTCGGCTGAGCACCTCACGCAAACCCCACCATCCTGCTGCCAAGGCTAGCAATGCCCCGACCACAGCACCGACCAAAGGCACCCAAGGGCTTGGATTCCAACTAAATTCAAATGCATAACGCGCCAAACCCCAGCCCATGGCAACAGCCACACTGGTGGCTAAAAATCCAGCCAATGCACCGACACCGGCTAGCTCAGCACGTTGCACTTGTGCCAACAAACGGTTAGATGCACCTAAGGCACGCAACACAGCATATTCACGTGCACGCTCTTCGCGCGTTGCAGTGACTGCAGCGAACAACACCACTAAGCCCGTGGCCAATGTGAATAAGAATAAAAATTCGACCGCACCCACCACTTGCTCCAACACTCCCTGCACCTGTTGCAAGGCTGCGCCCATATCGACATTGGTGACGTTGGGAAACTGCTTGAGCAAGTTGTTATCGAACCCTTGGAGCTCCGGCGCACGAAATGCCGCAATGTAGGTGGTTGGCACATCGTCCATTTGTCGACGCGGAAATATAACGAAGAAATTGACGCGCATCGACGTCCAATCTACATGGCGAATAGACGTAATGCGTGATTCATACAACACTCCAGCCATGTCAAAGCGCAATACATCGCCGAGCTTCAAGCCTAAGGTTTTGGCTAATAGTTCGTCAACGCTCATGGCGTTGGGTTCTTCTGGTTGCCACTCTCCAGAAATGATGGGGTTGTTATCAGGCAATGTGTCGCTAAAAGTCAAATTGAATTCACGATCAACAAAGCGCTTGGCACGCTCTTCAGAATAGTCTTGGGCGCTCACCCCTTGGCTATTGACCGCTACCAAGCGTCCGCGCACCATGGGGTACCAATCGAACTTATTCACATTTGCTTGTTTCAGCGCATCTAGAAACGCTTGCGATTGCGTGGGCTGGATGTTGATCACAAATCGATTGGGCGCATTGGCAGGCGTCGCGTTACGCCAACTACTGATTAAATCTGTTCGCAACAAAACCAATAAAGCCAAGGCCAATAAGCCAACCGCCAAAGCACTGACTTGCACCATGGCATAGGCAGGACGCGCGCTGATTTGTCGGGTGGCCAACATTAACCACGCAGGCGATTTGCCTTCGGTCACACTGCGGCGCAGCAACTTCACAGCAAGCCACGCCATGCCAGCAAATACCAAGACAGCGCCAGCAAAACCTCCGACCACCATCAAGCCCAACATGAGGTCTCGGCTAGCCACCACCAGCAAAATTCCAAACCCAATTAAGCCCAAGGCACTGACCGCCCAAGTGACAGCTTTGGGCTCGCCCACTTCACGGCGAATCACTCGCAACGCAGGCACGCTTGCCAGTTGCAACACAGGCGGCAAGCCAAAGGCCAGCAACAAGGTTAGGCCCGTGGCCAGTCCATATAGGACTGGCCACCAAGTGGCTGCAGGCAACGCCATTTCAATCAAACCAGCGAGCAGCTGCACAAAAACAAAGTGCACGCAGTAACCCAATAACAAACCAATAGCACTGGCAAACAAACCCACGCACACAAACTCGCCGCAATAGGACATTGCAATTTGCCTTTGACTCAACCCCAAGACACGCAACATGGCGCAATCATCCAAATGCTTGGATGCAAATGACCGTGCAGCTAACGCAACAGCAACAGCGCTCAGTAAAGCCGCCAGCAAAGCCACTAGATTTAAAAACTTACCCGCACGGTCTAAGGTCTGGCGCATTTCAGGCCGGCCGGTGGCCAATGACTCGACGCGAACGCCACGCACCTGAGGCAACTTGACTTGCTCTTGGGCCCAATTGACAAATCGGTCCACAGTTTCTGGTTCACCCACCACAGCAAAACGCCAAGTGATGCGGCTGGCGGGTTGCACCAAGCCTGTCGCGTCTAAATCTGCACGGTGCATCATCACGCGAGGTGCGAAATTCATAAAGCCTGCGCCACGGTCTGGCTCTTGCAACAACACACCGCCAACTGACAAGCGCTTGTCGCCAAGCCATAGTTGGCCACCGACTTGTAACCCTAAGGCATCTAACGCACTGGCTTCAGCCCAAACTTCGCCTGGCTGGGGGATTTTTTGGGACTTACTTTTTTTGTTTGGAGAGGTCGAGGTTTTTTGCGCGACTGGCGCTTTGATGTCTTGAGCCGCCTTTGCTGATTCAGCGCCTTCAGTGCCAACAGAGGTAGTGAATTTAAGTTGTCCACGCAAAGGGTAGCCATCGTCAATAACCTTCAGCGCAATCAATCGACTTTTACCTGTGCTGTTATCTTCCGTGGAAGTTTCACCTCGCGCCATGGTGGGAAAACTCAAAGTGGTGACAGTTTCTAGGCCTAGCGTTTTGGCTTGCTTGATAAATGCATTTGGCGTTGGCTGGTCGCTCACGACTACCGCATCACCTCCTAGCAATTGCCCTGCATCACGCAACAAGCCCGCATTCAATCGATCAGC
>Ga0209084_1000491_pt1 | contig 37234 bp, 35 predicted proteins | sample C_130820_MF_Meta_FD_187309 | JGI IMG/M metagenome (GOLD analysis project Ga0209084, IMG submission 187309) | Freshwater microbial communities from Lake Croche, Canada to study carbon cycling - C_130820_MF_MetaG (SPAdes) (version 2) | ecosystem: Environmental > Aquatic > Freshwater > Lake... | reverse complement strand
GCACTTGAATTGGAAAATATTGACAACCAGGCCAGATACAATGGCGCTTATTTCTTGTTAATAGGTGATCCAAAACATTTTGTACCTTATGCACAACTATATGATAAATGTTATGCACACATTACAAGAGCACAAATCAATGCTTGTATAAGAAAATATTTTTGTTTAGAGCGATTATGTCTTTCTGTAGTAGGCAGCCAAGTTCCATCTTTGGCTCTTTTGGAGAGAGAATGTGAGAAGCTTCAAAATAAAATGTGCAAATAATCAAATGAAAACAATTTTATAAAAAATTGAAATCCTTTTTCTCTCTTCAACTTACTTTACAAACTCCAATAAATCAACGCAAAACAAGATGCAGACTAGAAGTATGGCAAGGAACAGACCCAATATATCTCTTGAAATAAAAGAGATGGTTTCAGATTATATTAGAGAAACAGCTTTTGAGAAGAGAGAAGCAGCTGATCTTAGACCAGTCTTTGAAGTAGATATTGACTTTGATGGTGCGTCAAGAGCATGGCATCAAAACAAGAAGAAGCTCCACGATTGCACATACAAATATATTTGTGTTCACTGCTCTATTAGTGGACGCAAGTGTTGCAGGGCTCCTTTAGCAGATTCCAATTATTGCAAGGCTCATTCCAAATAATAAATAAAAATCTATGTTTATTTCATAAATGGCAAAAAAAAGTCGCAGTTATAAAAAAAAATGTCAAACTAGAAAATCTACTTTAAAAAACAGAAAAGGAAAAGGTGGTATTTTTTCCTGTATGGGATCTTATAGGAGACCAAAATCCGCACCACCAGGCATTAATAGGGAAAATTCTCAAAAAAGTACTAGTAGTAGTGATGGATATGGTCAATATGTAATAATTGATGATGATACTTATATTATAAAAAAACAAACACCATTTTCTAGTCATTATCCAGGACATAAAAAAAAACCAAGAAAAACCAAGAAAAATGGTAAAACAATATAAAATTTATATAATATTTTTAATCTATCCGAGCTCACAAATACTCATTCTCATATTATTTGCAATAAAATCAAATTCTTTTTTACCAAGTGCTAACGAATTTGATTTACTATTATTTCCAACCTTTCTCTTCTTCAAATTGTCCAATACTTTTTCCATTTGTGTTACATTTGACAACAATGCCTTCTTCTTATAATGATCTTTAACAAACCCGAAAAAAGCTACCATAGTAGCAGGACTTTTTTTGAACTGAACCAAAGACGTGCCATTATTTTTTATACACCACTTAAGAAAATCTTGATAGTTGCTCAATAATATTACTCGGATCACATAGTAAGAGAGAACATTGGTTCTTTCCTTGTACAAAGTTTTGCGCATCATTTGTGCCTTCTGTGAACCATCATACAAGTCCTGATATTTCAATCCCATAAAATCCAATGCTTTCACCATTTGAAAGATTCCAAATACTTTTTCAAATGCAATGAAAAATTCAAAGTTCTTGACAAATTCGTTTTCCTTGTGTTTTTCTAAGCTTGGAAGCATATAATAGCTACAAAAGACAGCATTCATAATTTCCGCCCAGAATTCCGTGTAAGCTTCAAAAGAATTGCCACGAGTTGCCACTGGAAACAAGCCAACAATTTTTTGATCCAAATCTTTGTAATTCATATCCGAAAAATCCAGTGCAAAGTTATGCATCGTTTCGTGCATCAATACCTTGAACCATTCTTCTTTTCTAAATACAACAATTTCGGAATCAACTCTGCAAGTATACGTGAATGCTGTGTTCACATTGTTTTCCTCCAAGACGTGAATATTACTGTTTGGAAGAACTTTTGACAAAGAAGTAAAGTAGACATAGACTGTAAGTGACTTTGAACACTGTCTAAATGCATAAGGATGAATGAATGCAAACCAAACAAGGAGCTTTTTAACATAATCATTATAAACTGCAACAGAAAGCTCTGCATTAGGTTCTTCCACTATAAATTTGACTTTAATTTCCCGACCGAAGAGAGAAAAAGTATAGTAAAAACACAAATGCGATGTCTTATCAATATGTTTTCGCACTTCTTCAGGGAAAGAACTTGCATTAAATAACTTAGGTTTAGGAACTTCTGAGACAGTGGTTATTTTTTGGATAGTTGGTTGATAGCCTTCTCTCTTCAACATACTTTCAATATTCTGATTTGCTTGATCAAGTTCATTGTAAAACCTTTTTAAAAGGATTTGAGTGGGTCTTGTTAAACACTCGTTGCCTTTTAAACAATTGTGCTTCAAGAAAAAAGCCATTAATTTTTTGCTATATTGAGTAAGTCTCATCATATGATCTTCTTATAATATTATTTTATTAAAATTCAGAGATTTGGGCATTTTTATAGGCATTTTTAGAGGCATTATTTTGTTGCACTAATGTATATGGAAACTAGTAATATCATTCTCATCATACTTCTTGTATTGTTTATTATCACGATTGCTGGTCACATTGTTGTTGTAAATACTAATCCAGTTCAGACTACAACCACTACGTCTACAGTGGTTGTTAAGAAGCCAACAAAAGTTGTAGGTGGATGTGCAGGAACACAATACGGTTGCTGCCCAAATGGAGTAACTGCCAAGGCCAATTATGCCGGATCCAATTGCTATTAAGTTTTAGAATATTTGATGGATTTTATAAATATAAAATTAAAAATATATTTATAAAATATATATGAGTTTAAATTTTTTATACAAAATTAGGACCACACATTTTTATTGTATAATAACTATTTTGGTTCTTTTGTTAATATGTTGGCATTGTTATAAGGTTCAAGAAGGATTAACCGATGAAACTCCTTGTGAGTGTGATAGTGAATCAGATTCAGATGAAGAAGAAGATAACGATAAATATGATGCAGATGGCAACTTAATTAGCGGTCCTGGTTTTGGTACTAGCCAAGTTATTAAAGAAATTGTTAGAAAAAATATGATGGTGGATGCAATAAGAAAAATGATGAACCGTGGGCCTCAAAAATATTCCCCTTGTAGTGCAGCAACAACTTGCAAACAATGTGGAGCAGCTGATGAAGGTGGAGGTGGTGGAAGTGTTTGTTATTGGTGTACAAAGGCAAATGGCGGTAAAGGAGGCTGTTTTGACACAAGCATTGAACCTGATAACTGTCCAGCATATTCCAGAGACTGCACATCCGAAGACTGCAAGAATTATGGCAGCTCAGGAAGCGGTTGTCCTGCTTAATAAATATTATTTTAGATAGTATATATTTACACCTTTTCTCATTTAAAACGCCCATTTTAGTAGGCAAAAAATAAGAAAAAATATAAAATCAATAGTAGGAATTTCACCTACGATGGTCTTACTTTTTCATCTTCCTTTTGTTTATTTGAAGATGTGAAAGACGAAATATGGAAACATAATGGGCGTTCTTGTTTTTCTATCCAAGTTTGTGTTAGTTTCATTATGTTTATTGAAGAGTTTGCATCTCTTGTTCTAAATACGATTTTTTTGTTTTCGCAACTCACGCAGTTAGAACAGATTAACAGACGAAACACTTTCTTACCTTCTTTATCCTTGTAATATTCCAAATCTTTATTACAATCGCAACATTTCTTACTGGTATTACATTCATTTATTGTTATTGTATCATATTTCTTATGAATTAATTTCCTTAATCTTTTATTCATCGTAGGCATAAAATGTTTCATTTGTGTAGACCTACTCCAATTTCCATAACCGATTAGGATATTTTCTCCAAAGGTTTCCTTAATTTTATTCAAAAATGTATCTATACTTTTCTTACCATAACTATATTGCCGAAACTTCATTTTTCTCCATGTATCTCGTTTGTAAAACTCTATTGTTTCTTTGTTTAATTTATCCTTTTCAACCAAATATGTTTTGAACTTTTCATAATCAACTGATTTACTATTTTGAAATGATAATATGGTTTCCTTTTCAATAACACCATTTCGTTTTCTTTCCTCTAATAAAATCCTTTGGTTTGTTTTTGCTTTACTTTCTCGTTTTCTTTGTGGTGCTGTGTATTGTAGTTTGTTTCCATTTTTATCCATCATATAAACCAAACTGCGTTTTCCTGGATCACAACCTACAATATTTCTTTCTTTCAAAGTATCTAACTGCTGTTTGGATAAATCCTCAATATTATAAAAATCTTGTTCTTGTAAAACTGGAACTCGTGAACCCCATTTTTTATCCTTCAAATCTTTTCTAATGAAGAGCAAACAACAACTAATTCCGTCCGTTTGGATTTGGTTATGAAACTGATAATGTTTATTCTTAAATATTTTATTTTTCAAATCTAAAAAGTTGCACCATACTTCATTTTGGTTGTCTTTTACATTACTCAACAATTCACCCTTTTTCACTTTATTACCATCTTTGTCTTTTTCAGGACAAAATATATTTATCAAACTTGCTGTATCAATAATAATATGTTTTGGAATGATATTGTTTCGTAATGGTAAGGGTTGAAATAATTTGCTTTCTTGTTTTTCTAATACATAGTTCATATACAACATTCCTTTCAAATAATCAAATGGTTTTACTTTGACATCATAATGAATTGACTTTTTGATTTCGGTAGGTAAAATATTAGGTAAATGTGTTTCTTTCCACTTTGAAAACATTTCATTTGTTTCAGTTAATTCCATTAATTGTTTTTTGAATTGAAATAAGGTTGCTTTATCTTCTGTAATTTCATTTGTGGTTTTATTTATAAATCGTAAAAAATGTTGGATAAAATGCTTTTGTGTATTATTGGATAAAGAAGTATGTATTTGTGTTGCTAAATAAGGCAGTAAAAAAGTAGTGTTTTTCAAATTGGTTTTTACATGGTTTAATAAAGGTTGGTATTCGGTTTTATAAAATGCTTCTAATGTTTCCAAAAGTTCAGTATCTTTTCCTTTCTTTCCTCTATTATCTCTTGTTCCTAATGTTTTGATACAATACAAAATGAATGTATCATCTAATTCAGGCAACGGATTATTATTGGTGTATTGGTGCAAAACATACAACCGAATAAATTGGTAGGTATGAATAACCAAATCATTCATTTCAAAAACCAAATGATCAATAACTGGTTGGGTTGCATCACGATTTAACAAAATCGTTTTTAGCGGAATTTTGAAAGTTTTATAGGCAGATTTTTCATTATTCCTAAACTCTTTGAAATCAACCTTTTTCTTTTTCTTAACTTTCATTTTATATAGTATTATACTACTTTTATTTAAGTATTTTTAACGCAAAACATTTAAATATAAATTGTATATTTATAAAAATGGAAACTTCTAATGAAACGGAAATAAAATACCATTGTGAAGTGTGTAATTATAAGTGTTTATACCAAGCACATTGGAAACAACATTTGGAATGTGAAAAACATAAAAATAATGGAAAAAGAAAACCTCGTAAGGATAAAAAATTAGAACCACAATGTAAATTATGTAAATATAACACTACAAGTTCAACAAATATGAAACTTCATTATTTAAATAATCACTCAAATAAAGAAGAGAGAAAAAAAGAGTTTAAATATTATTGTGAGGCGTGTGATTTTGGTAATTTCTCAAAAGGATTATTTAAATTACATATGGAAACTAAACATAACAATTAACACATATCGCATTCTTGACCCACTTTACTACCAAAATAACTACTATTTATAATTTTGAATGTTCCTTCGCAATATTCACATTTTTTATAATCAGAAGAATTTTTGCATCTTTTGTTAGGACATAATAAATTATTAATTTTGTATTTTTGAAAATTACTCGCTATTCTTACATCTAAATGTGGCGATTTTTTACAAACTTTTTGTAAAATAAAATTACATATTTCACATTTTGGGAAATATTCAGTTTTAGAATTGTACCATTTTATAATATCATTTATTAAATAATTACCTTTAAACGAATATATGTTTATTTCTCTTTTATCGTTTATGTATAAATGATTGTGTTTTAGATGATATGTAATTTTTTGATTTAACAGTGGATGTATTATAATTATTCTATAATCATTAAATGTATCTATAACGTCATTAATATTGTTTATTACTATATTATTATTTAATAATTCTAAAATACCTTTATGTTTCTTTTTTTGACTTGGCGTTGTTGATTTTTCAAGTTTTTCTGTAAAAATTGTTATTGTTTGTTGTTTTATTTGTATTTTTTTATTATTTTCTATTTCAATACAATTCTCACACTTTTTACATCTTATACATGGTATTTGTAATGAAGTTAAACTATTATCATTTGCTATTTTTATTAGTGTTTCAGCATTTATTTCAAACCAAGGTTCAGGTCTATTTTCACTACAAGTTTTATGTGTATTACATATTTCAAATATACATACAATATCACCATCATCAATATATGCTACATCAGCAATTTTTAGACCATTATATTCAAATCTATATTCAAGTTGTATAGTTGATGTTTCACTTATTTCTGGAATTTCAAATTCTTCGTTATTTTTACAGCAACAACAAGTTCTATTAAATGAAATTGGTATTTTTTTTTCCAATAAATTTTTTAATAATATTTTTGCGTCTTTGTGAATTTGTGCTTCAGTTGGGTTGCTATAATGATGACAAGGATTAACATTATCTACTTTATGTCTAAAATGATGAACTCTTATTTCACCTTGACATAAAATTAAATCTTTATTACATTCTGGGCAAATATATTCATCTTTTTTATTTGCTATTTTAGGATAAACATATTCACCATTAAGTTTATTAATTGCTCCAAGAGATAATACGTGCGTCATTATATTATGATTGTACTTGATTTGATAGTAAGAATTATATTATTACATATTTAATTCAATTTTATAAATAAATAGTATTTATGAGTTCTCATATAAAATGGGCGTTTTAAATGAGAAAAGGTGTAAAATAATATAGCTTCGTTTTCGGTCACTTCGTTTGCAGTCGCTTCGCTTATACAGGCTCAAAACGCATTGGTTCACCATCCACATAAACGTGTATATCTCCAATCTTATCTGCAAGTTTGTATCTAGATTCATTCAAATCATAAACATCTTGATTTTCAAGAATGATCTCTCTTAGAGCGCGTTCAGCATCGGCCACATTATTAATACTTCCAGGGTATCCCATCTTCTTATTTACATTGGTTCCATATATTTTATTTTGACCCTTGATCCCTTTACCAAATTGTACTTTATCTAAAAGTGTATGCAATCCATCAAACCCAGTTCGCACTTTTCCTTTTAAAGAAGTAATTTTAGACTTAATATCATCAAAACTACCTTTTAATGAACTTAATAATCTCAAATCGTGGCTCATATTGGGAAATTGAGAACTAATAAAATAATTTTCATTTGAAAGCGGACCAGCCATCCATTCAAATCCATTATTATAACCACAATGTTCACCTTTATTGCATTCTGGTTCATCACATAATTTCTTATAAATATCAGGTGAGTTCAATTGTGCAGTTGTCCCCTTGTATTTAAAATAGCTGCGTCCATAATCAATCACTTTCGCAATATAAGGTGACTTGAAGTTCACTGTTTGTCCACCACCAATATGATAATGATAATGAATATGTTTTCCTTTGATTGGCTCATAAACAAGTACATTCCCATCGTGTAAGTCATAATGAGTGAAATTATTTTTCAATTGTGCCAATGGCATATACACTTGGTATAAAATATAGAGTATTTCATAAAATAACATAATTACAAGTGAGTTTCCAGTTAGTTTAAATAAATCATTTATTGTTCTCGCATCTTTCAAATGTTGTATTAAAACCGCACCATATTTGGAAGTGGCACACATTTTATTATAATCAGTTGGGTCACCTACTTCTAAAGAAGCAGGTAAAATATTAGAGTTAATAACAACTCCATCTCTCATAGTTTTCCAAACAGCAGGATTTTTATAATAAAAAAATCCATATGTTTCCAAGAAGCAAGGATAAAATTGGCATTGTTTATTAATAAATTGTCCAACTAAATATTCATACGCTAAATTATCTGAATCAGCAGCAGCAGAGGATTTCAATGCAGCATAAGCCAAATAATCATTTCTCTTATATTTGATTTCCTTTACGAATCCATTATTGGATGGCTTACCGAGTCGCTTAATTGGAGGATCCACATAAGAAAAATTATTGAAATCTCCAAAAAAATGGTTTATTTTTTTGCGGTTATTTCCGAACGCAATACATACTCCTGAATCAGAACAAATGGCTTTCAAATAATTGGCTTTTTTCTCAGGACCTTCTCTCACAGCCATTTTTAGAAACTGTCCGATTTTTTTTGCAGCCTCTGCTTTCCTAGTTCTTTTGACTACTTTGCAATGAGGTTTTACCATTTTATATTTTCCAGATAACCTACAATATTTACGAGAGATACCATCCACAAATTTACAACGAGTGCTTCTTATACAAATATCTCTATCTACCAAGTTACACCCTGATACACACCTTTTTGTAAGAGCCTTCTTAATAGGTCTCTTAAGAGTTTTTTTAATTTTTCTTTTCTTTACTCTTATTGTAATTACTTCAGATTCAGGATCTTGTTCCAATTCCATACCTTAATATATTATAAGACAACAATATTATATAAAATAATAGTTTAAAATTTTTATTAGATCATTGATTATGATTGATCTAACAAATAATATAAGCTTATTAAATGCATTTGTAGATAGTACCAAAATGAAAATATTCGCTTACATAAAAACCGGTGATCCAATAATAGACACTATTTTGTCAACCTTTTTAATTGGGATATTCAGCTATTTTATGAAATATGTTTATGACATTATTTTGGGTTTCTCTTTTTCGCAAATCTTCAATAGAGACACACTTGTCTCAATATTCTACAGAAAATCGTCAGTTGAATTGGAAGGCCGAAAAAGCCACGTAATTTCTGTTTATAACTCCTCACCGGTAGTGGCGTCGGCTTTTAGTGACCGTTTTAAAGCAGTATGGTGCCATATTATGGAAAACATTGCAGAAAATAACAGCATATATGCTGTGAAAGAACAATATTGTAATGATATTAAACAAATGTCTGATTTATATATTGTTAGTCAAAGTATGCGATTTTTAATTGATAAGGATATTTATGCTATTACAGAAATGGAAGAACTGGAAAATAATAACAAGGAAGGTAAAACGGAGTCCAAGATAGATAAGATAAAAATTACATTGTATTCTTTCAAATTTGGCTTAGGTTATCTAACACAATATGTGAATACTATTACAGAGAAGTATTTGAAGTCAATAAAAAATAGTAGGAAAAATATAAAATATATTTATACACTGAACAAGACAAAGTTTGAAGATTGTAAATATGAATGTTGGAATGAATGTAAATTTGAAAGTGTAAAGACATTTGATAATACATTTTTTGATGGAAAAGAATATTTACTGAAGAGTTTGAATTTTTTCTTGAATAACAAGGACTGGTATTATGAGAAAGGTCGTCCTTACACACTTGGAATTGCATTGCACGGTCCACCAGGAACTGGTAAAACATCAATTATAAAAGCGATTGCAAATAAAACGAAACGTCATATTATTAATTTATCTATGAAAATCATCAAAACTCGGCGTCAACTCAACGACTTCTTTTTTGAATCCACATACAATAGAAATAATGATATTGGATCTATTAATTTTGATAATAAAATCATTGTTATTGAAGACATTGATTGTATTGGAGATATTATATTGGATCGCAGTAAAAAGCAGAAAAAAGGAGATCTCAATATATCTAGTCGTGGTAATATTAAATTCGGGGATATTTTACAATCTATTGTAGAAGTGAATGACTCTTCTAATGGAGTCAGTACAAAACCGTTTAGTACGTTAGAAGAAGACAATATTACATTGGATGACATATTGAATTTATGGGATGGGATCAATGAAACTTCTGGGCGCATATTAATTATTAGTTCCAACCACTATGATCAACTGGATCCAGCATTGGTCCGTCCTGGGAGAATTGATATTCCACTTGAACTCGGAAATGCAAGTCATAAAACTATTTCACAAATTTATAAACATTATTATGACAGTGAAATTTCTTCAAAGGCTCTGAAAAATGTGAAAGAATATAAATATTCGCCTGCTGCTATTGTGAATCTAAGTTTTACTTGTAAATCAGAAGAAGAATTTTTGAAAGCCTTTTCAAAACTCAAATAAAATTATTTATATCAATACCGTTCAGCTGCATTAATTGATCCATCCCTTCAAACTCTTTCATCATTAATTGTATTTCTGGTTTAGATAAATGTTCCCACGCCTTATGTAGACCAAAGGAAGTGTCACTGTAACATGTTTCAATTGAAAATAACCGAGCAGTTTTATTATCAGGTTTATTAAATATTTTGAATGTAAAAAAAACATCTTCATTTTCTCCATTCCATTTATAGTTTCTAATACAATTTAATGCCACAGATTTTTTACGGATAGAAAGACCGCCATTCCCAACATCCCCCCATTGACCCCAAGGAGATCCGACATAGTCATAATTCAAAAATTGATTGATTAGTTCTTTATTTTTTTCGCATATCATTGTGTCTGTTTGAAATACCAAAAAAGTTTCGGTTGGTATGTTTTTATAAAAAGCTTCTGATAAAAATAACTCAGTATATTGATTATTATCTAAATTTTCAACAAACAAATTGATCTTTGCGATGCGATTTATGTATTTTTGTAAATCTTTTGAAATAATATTATCAATATATTTTTCATTTTTTGAACCGTGCATAATAATAATTAACCAGTCATCCGACAAGTTTTTTAAAAAATTATTCAGGACAAAAGATAATGCGGGATGTTCACGAGGTTCCACTATGATTGCACTGTACAGTCTCATAATAATAATAAAATATTATCTTTTTATTATTATTTTTGTACTATTTGACTATTATTTTTGGATTTGTACTTCTTTCGCAACATTAGTAATTATTTTGCCATAAAATTTTTCATCTTCTTCTTCATTTATTCCGCCAGTGCATTTGTTTACAATGGTCATATATTGTTCATTTTTCTTATTTCTAGCATCTTTCGCTTCTGGATTTTCTTGTAACCATTGATGGATCTGTTTGAAATTCTTATCAGCAATATGCCGAATAGCCAATGTTGTTTTCTTTTTATCTTCGTCTTTTTCCCATACATCTTTGTCTTTTACATAAATGACTTCTCTCTTCAAATCACTGCAATGAATTGGGCGTTTATGCACATCCAGTTCTTTTAAATTTCTTAAGAAAATATCACTTACACCTTTCACATAACCAACCTTTCCAGTATTTTCCAAGTCTGATAGTTGCACATTGAGAGAACCAATAAAATCCATAATATCTAAAGCATCCTTACATTGTTCATTCAAAAAGAAGTTCAAGTTGAAGTTCTGGTTATTATTAACAGTATTATTGATATTGTTTGTAGTAAATATATTATCCTTCTTTACAAGTTCCATTATTTGCTCCTTGAACTCCTGGTTCTGTTTAAGTAATTGAAGGATCAACTCCTTGTCTGTAATTTCATCCTTTTCTACAATCTCGGGTTTTTTGGTAATAAAATTGCAAATATTTCTATGCTTCCACAGACCAGAATGCGACTTGTAAATTTTGTTGCACTTGCAAATATATTCCTTGTTTTTGGCCTCGGCGGCGCCGGCGCCTTCCACGGGTTCCAAATCCTTTCCAAACGCGCGGTTTTTGTGTTTTGCTGTCAACATATGACGTACAATATCAGATTTCTTGCTGCATTTAAGGTCACAAAAATCGCAATAATATTTACAGTGATTTTTGGCGGAAAAAGCGCTTTCCATTCCTTCCTATATATTTCCATCCCATTAAATCCCTAAATCGTTTCAAAAAATATATAAAAAATTATGCTCACACTTTTTTCAACAAAAAAATTGTTTTTAGAGCATTTTGGTCACACCTCACTTTTTCACATATTTTTTCCAAAAGTCAATTTGGCTTTTCAAAAATGGACAAAAAAAATGTCCAAAATTGAAAAGACGAAATGGACTTTCAAAATTTTTAAAAAAGTGCGTTGTGACTTAAAAACAACAAATTAACTGTGTTGTTGTATATTCTTATCATATATGAAGTCAACCCTTATTAATATCAACAAATACTTAAAATCCTGGTAACAAAAACAATATAAGTTAAACAAAAATAAAATAAATATAAATAAATATAAAGAAAATAAAACAAATGGATGAACTATATTTATTTTCCGCAGGATCAGCAAATGATGAATCTCACAAACATTTATGGACAAAAGGTGCATCTTTGTTTATACCACAAATAAATCAATTATTAGAACATACAAATTATCATTTAGAAGTTGTAGATATAGACTCAGATAAATTTAAAAACGATAGTGAATATTTAGGAAGAATATTAGCAAATAATAAATCAGATAAATCTACTAGTCATAATTATCATATTTTGTATTCTTATATTTTTAACAAACTTGGCATTCAATCAAAATTAAATATTCTAGAAATTGGGTTAGGTACAAATAACCCTCATTTGGTTTCATCTATGGGTTCTTGGGGAAGACCAGGCGCATCATTATATGCTTTTAAAGAGTACTTACAAAATGCTAATATTTATGGTTGTGATATTGATAGGGATATTTTATTTGAAAGTGAAAGAATCAAGACTTGTTATGTAGATCAGTTAGATATGAATACTTTTAATCAAGTTCCCAATAATTTCGGGAATATTAAGTATGATTTAATCATAGATGATGGTCTTCATTCAATAAGTGCAAACTTTAATACACTTTTATTTGCATTAAATAATTTGAATGAAAATGGATGGATTGTTATAGAAGATATTCACATTATAGACAATTGGAAATCTATTGACTTCATATTACGTACCACACTCAAATACAAAACTTATCTTATAAAAGCAAAAGGTGGTTATTTGTATGTTTTAAATAAACTGTAAACATATAGTAGTGCCTTTTTTTCAGTTGAAAATATACAAATAATATTTGTATATTTTAATTTTTGTCAAAAAAATATATTTATTTATCCAAGTAGAAACGATTTTTCAATATATTGTAGAACAAATACAAAAGCACAATTATTTCCAAAATAATAACAACAGGAATATTATTAATATTGCCCATAATATAGTTATTTGCCTTTTGTTTGGATGGATCATTTCGTTCTTTCCAGCGAATAGCAAGAACACAAACGCAAATAGAAATCAAAATAACAAATAGAGAGAAATTGGTGAAAACAGACAATATCACTTCATTATTAAATAATGCAAATAAAATGGATATAATCATTGTTACAAGAATTGCATTTGTTGGAGATTTATTTGAACTCAATTTTGTCCAAAAATCGGAAAACATTATTTTCTTTTCTTTACCGCAACCATATATAAAACGAGATGCAGTTAATGATGATAAAAATCCAGTGTTAAACATAATAATAAATCCAAAAATATAAGCAATAAAACCAACAACAGGATTATATAATATTTCATACATTTTGGTCAAAGGAGAGAAAGTATTTACTGTTTTACTGAAACCGAGAACACATAAACACGAAATAATAATAAAAATGTAAATGACAGATGTTAAACCGAGTGTAGCATATAGACCAGTTTCAGTATCTTTTTCGTTGATGACTTCTCCGCTGATTTTTACAATAGAGTCGTAACCATTAAATAAGAAAAACGCAATGATTGTAGATAATACAATAGAATCCCACTTTACTTTAGGTCCAGAAGTGATTTTCTTCAAGTCAAAAAAACGTAAGCTAGAGAAAATAAGACCAAATAAAAACACTAATAACCCAATTGCAATTACATTCCCAACTAACTTGGATGTTTCAATTCCACAATAGTTAATAAATGACATCAATAAGATCATAGTAATACTCAACCCAACTTGATAATAATAATTATTTAAGAAAGAGAAAAATTTAAGGGAACCAATATACTTTGATAACGCAATTAGAATAGTTATACAAGAGAAAACAGTAAATAAATAAATCGTGTAAATCAGTGTTTGTCCATAGGTCTCACCGAATGTATCTTTAATAGCCAAATATTCGGTAATAGGTGATTTATAACGAATGTAAATTTCTAAATAACATAACCCCATAATAATGGATATCAATGTAACCACAATGAAAATTGGAAGTGTGAATTTACCTCCATATAACAAGGTTTTGGTTAAAATTACAAAAATACCTGCACCAGTCACATTTCCTAGACCAAAGAAAATCAAATCCATTAATGTTAATGATTTCTTGAGACCACTACTACCTTCGGTTTTTTCGTCTCCACTATTAGTTGAGTCTTTTTTTGATGAATCCGAACTCTCTTCGGGTTTTTTAGGCTTAGATTCAGATTCAGAATTAGATTCAGATTTAGATTTAGATTCAGATTTAGATTTTTCAGAGTCTTCTTTTGTTATTTCTTTTTGTAACTTTTGATAATCTGCTCCTGTAAGAGTAATTGAATTTTTATCAAAAGTATATTCATTTTGTTTTGCATTTTCGGCTTCAGTATCTTTCATTTATAATTATACATTATAACAATAATATATTTGCAAAATAATTAGAAAAATAATAATATTAATATAAACAATAATGCGTATACTGACCTCTAAATTACTTCATTATGTTTTATTAACAACTCAAAAACTCAAAATAGATGAATCACACGGAATAATGCACAGTATGAATACTGTAAATTATGCAGAACAAATATATCATAGTGAGCTTATAAAAACACCAAGGTTGTTGCAAGATCATAATATAATTTTGGCTGCAGCTTCACTGCACGATATGGCAGACAATAAATATACTGATGATGTCCAAGGAGCAATAGATATTGCAAATTATTTACAATCAGAAACGTCTATGACATCTGAAGAAATAGATGCAACCAAAAACATTATAACTACAATGTCTTATTCAAAGGTCAAAAAACAAGGGTATCCAAAGTTAGGTAAGTTCCAACAAGCATATCATATTGTGAGAGAAGCAGATCTATTATGTGCATACGATTTTGATAGGGCAATGATTTATGATATGTCCAAAAATAATTGCACAACAGAAAAGGCTTTTGAAAATTCATATAAATTATTTATTAAACGTGTATTTCAATATTGCAATGATAATCTTTTTGTGCACGAATATTCAAAAAAAGAGGCATATTTTTTACACGCACAAGCGATGAAACGCATTAAAGTTTGGCGCACAATTCTTGGTTATAATTAATTGTAAAAATGAATAAAATATTACAAGCTCTTAATCTTTTCACGCACTATAATAAGGGGCTCTGCTAGTTCAGGTTCTTTCCCCTTCTTATAATTCATTAACTTCGCTTTCTTTGTCTCTCTAAGAAGTGCTTTTAAATCTTCATTTTGACTAAATTTCGCATACAATGCTTCGTTCATATTTCGTTCTTTGTATTTTTTATATTCAGGGTCTTTTTGAACATTTATAGGACGGATTTGTTCACCCTTCAGTTTTCCCTTGGTACTACTAGCAGCCTTGGCTTTTTCCGGGTCTTTGCTCAAATCAGTCCCCGATTCTTCTGCAAAAGATAGGTAGAATTCAGGGGTACCTTTGAATTTTGCTGCTTGGTAATAATGTTCAACGCTATTCCATTTGTGACCATCCATTACAAATGGCTGGATCCACATATTATCCAATTTGCGACGCCAGTTAGGAATTGCTGCTAGTTGAGAGAATTGCTTCACCATATCAACTGATATTTTCTCTCCAGATCCCTTTCCAGGGAGTCTCCTTGCATCAGAAGTATCTGAAAATACGAAGATAACATCATCTTCATAGAGACCGCGAATTTTGGCATCAGACAATTCGTCAAAATGTGGGACATCTTCTAATCCAGTCTTTAACTCATCTTTGAACCTAACAAAATCGGGAATAAGAGAGAAAAGTCCGGAATTTTTCTCCATACATTTATCCACAATCATCTTTTTGATATCATATGGAATTTCCTTGAATTTGAAGATCTGTTTTTTCTTATAACCAATGAGTTTATAGTGATCTCCAGTGTATTCAAGAATAATGTAATATTCCGGTTTGAACTCACCGATGCTTTCAATAATAGCATCATTTGATTGACCGCAGTTTAATACATTTCCTAGGTCACCTGCATTAAATGACTCGTGTGACATCAATATGAATTTAATATTCAGAATTCGTTCAAGGGTAGAAATTGCCCAAGTTTCAGCCCAGAATTCACAAGTTCTAATCTTATCTTTGAATTTTTCAACAGAATCAATATCTTTCATAAACTTAAATTCTTGTGAGATTTGGTAGGTGACCCTTTTATCATTGATTACACGATCTCTATCTTCTCTGAGTTTCTTAGAAATTTCTACATATTGTTTCTTTTCATTGCGATCTAGTGTGCTATCATATAAACTCCTATATTTTGAATATTCTGCTTCTAATTGTTTAATTGTTTCAGTGTCTTTCAAAAGAGATCGTTTTGCATTATCATAGATCTCTTTGTATCCATTATATACTTCAACAGTTACTTCTTGTGAAAGCTTCCTACGTAATTTATCTACAGAAGTTTGTTGGCCTATTTGAGAGAAAGCATCACGAATAGTCGCAAACAAACAGTCACCTCCACCTTCATTGTCAAGGATATAATAATTCGGATTTTTCATAAATTTTTGAAACCAGTTTTCACCTGAAACTTTTTTATATGAAGATGTAATCTTATTTGCAGCCTGTCTAGTTTCTTCTTGCAACATTGCAGGAATTGGAACGCCTTTCACCAAATTAAATATATCCTTTCTGACCTCGGGAATAGAAACAGCTACTTCTTGTACTTCTTCATCAAAAGGTTCTTCGGCTTCGGCTTCGGCTTCCTCAACTTTTTCTAATGCTTCCTTCGCAGCGGCTTCGGCTTCGGCTTCTAATTCAGATTCAGGAACAAGTCTTAAGTTTTCTAACATTGACTTTGTAACAAAAACATAAATAATAGGGTCTTCCATTTTTTCCACTTCAAGATTCCCCTCATCATCCAAATAGTTCATCAAATCAGAAGATTTAATTTCATAGACGCCAATTTGCACCACTTTATTGTTAGATTTGACTAAATAAATCGGGAAGAAGGTCACATTTTTATCTTCAAAGTCATTCCTGGCATTTCCGACCGCAACAATAATATTAACACCATTTGCTTGAATCTCATATAAGTTCGCCTCTTTACTCAAATCATTTGGATTTACTTTTTTCGTTTCAAGATAACTAATAGTTTTGTTTATTTTGGATAACACCATAATATAATCTATGAATATATTTTATATTGTAATTATTGTAATTTAATTAAAATATAAAACCACTTTCCAAAACTTTAATGCAATTTCAAAACCAACCCATTCGTTACCAAATAACATACTTCTTGAAAAATTTGTCTGCTTTTAACTCATCCAAATAATACCACAACTGTTTCCGTTTCATAACGTCTACAATATGTTTCGGATTGTTTTCGTGAATCATTATGTTTTCGATGAGATCGTGCTTCTTCAGTTTATTTAACTTCGCACCTTTATTAAGTCCATAATATTCACAGATAAGAATTAGCTGTTTGCTAGTAAAATTCATATCATAATTGGAAATTTCTGCATATAGTTCAGCCTGATCCATTACTTGGTTACTGGCTTTTTTTTGTGTCATTTTCTCAAACTCTTGTAAAAAATTTGCAATATCTACATTGATGTTGTATTCTTCTGTTGAACCATCATCTTTTTCATTTTCATATTCATCTTCATCTTCGTTGCTTTTGAAGGTAATATTTTCACAAGTTTGCGAGATTCCTTCATCATTTGTTTTATGAATATTAATTTTAAAACCGATCTTGTCTTTTTGATTCATTCCTATTCATAGTAGACAACTTTGTGTTTAAATTTATTATTTTATTATTATATTATCCACCTATCAACTTTTGGAAAAGTTGAGCAAAACCCAATCCATCTTTGGATAAAGTGGTTACATCTCCAAAAGATCCATAAATTTGAAGATGGACTTACTCGTGAGACTAGGCCAGGTCTTAGGCTTACAAGATGCCATTTCCTTAATAATCTCGCTTAAACTTTTACCGTCAATTTCTTCTTCACAGTCCTCTACAATGTCCTTGTTATAAAGAATACACAAATTCTCAACAATTTCATCTACTTCGCTCTTCTTGTTTTCTATTTTAATAAACTGGTAAGCCTGAGTCATAAGTTGCAATATTAAATCAGTCAATTTTTCTTGACTAACGATCTTTTTTGCTGCCAAATTCACAAAGAATGCGCTGAGCGACTTTCTACGTTCATTGTTGGAGTTGACCTTACAGAATCTATCGTAGTCCTCATCAGCGTTCGCACTTTCAATATTTGTAAAAAGCTCCAAGAAGGTGCTCAAACTCTTTTCAAATATTGTGCGCATTGTCTCGTACTTCTGGATCAAATCCGAAAATAAATCCGCATATAACTTGGAATAAAACCTATTATTAGATGCAATATCAAAGATCTGATTACAAACCTTCAATATATCTTCCTGTGAAGATTCACACATAATAGAATCCAATATTTCAAAGATGTTCTGACATTTTTCAGAATAGTTACTATCGGTCATCTTGTTCAGAGCCGAACGGATCAAATCAATCTGTGCATCAATACCGACCTTCTGTTCAATTTTGGTAGTATGAAAAGTCCGAATAGTCTCCCAATCTTCGTCATTTACAATTTCTTGTGCACCATTTCCACGTCGGCCTTTCTTTTTCTGAATTTGACCCTTGAATAAATCTTGAGAACCAGAACCAGAACCAGAGCCAGAGCCAGAGCCAGAACCAGAGCCCGAAGAAGGAGTCTTACACATATTATCTCTCTTTGCAAAGATAGGAGTTCTGATATAAGTAGGGGAACCAACTTGAAGCGCTAATTCTGAAATAATTGCCAATGTTGCCTCTGGCAATACAATTTCAAAACCATTGAATGTAATATCCGTGAAATTCTGAATTGAATACTTTGATTGTCTTGCTATTTGCGTCATTCTCTTAACTTATACTTATACCAGTCTAGAATATATTTATATCAATTTTTTTAAATAATCTTATAATAATATTTACACCCTAAATACACTTAAACATATAATATAATATATTAGTATAATATGTCTACTGAAAGAGAGCTTGATAATGACGCAATTAACACAATTGAAGAGGATACAAATGAGTACTCTTCGCCCGAAATTAACTCGTGGGATGAACTGGAAGTTAGTTCTGAAATATTAAGAGGAATTTTTGCCAGCGGGTTTGATAAACCTAGTCCTATTCAAAGAAGGGCGATTAAGCCCTTAATGGATGGTAAAGACATTATTGGTCAAGCACAATCAGGCACTGGTAAAACCGCAACTTTTACCATTGGCGCATTAACCCACGTCAAAGTGGAAGACAACACAACTCAGATTTTAGTATTATCACCTACAAGAGAGCTAAGCATTCAAACCGCAAATGTTATGAAAATGGTCGGCGTAATGATGACTGGTCTAAGAGTTCAGACACTTGTTGGCGGTTCCTCCATTGATGAGGATGCGAGCAATTTGAAAAACAATGTCCCTCACGTGATTGCAGGTTGTCCTGGACGCGTCTATGATATGATGCGTCGTAATCACATTGTTTCTAAGAATATAAAACTGATCATTATGGACGAGGCGGATGAAATGTTATCTACAGGTTTCAAGGAGCAAGTTTACAATATTCTGCAGAATTTAAAGAATGATGTACAGGTTGCGCTTTTCAGTGCTACTTTGCCGGATTATATTCACTCCATTACTAGTAAGTTTATGCGTAATCCTGTGAAGATTTATGTCAAGGCTGAGCAGCTTACATTGGAGGGAATTAGCCAGTATTATGTGGCAGTAGAAGACGATATGCAGAAGTATGATACGTTGAAAGATCTTTATTCATTTTTCTCTGTATCTCAATGCATTATTTATGCAAATAGTGTGAAGCGAGTGTCAGATTTATATGATGCTATGATTGAGGATGGATTTCCAGTGTGTAGAATCCATAGCAATATGGAGAAGAAAGATCGTGACCAAGCATTCTTGGATTTCAAGACAGGGCGTTACCGCGTTTTGATCTCATCTAACGTAACATCACGTGGAATTGACATTCAGCAAGTGAGCGTTGTCATCAATTTTGATGTACCGAAGTGTGTTCATAATTATTTACACAGAATTGGACGCAGTGGACGTTGGGGGCGCAAGGGCGTTGGTATCAACTTGGTAACCAGACGTGATATGACTAAGTTGAGGGAGATTGAGCAACATTATTCTACTCAGATTAGTGAGATGCCTGCTGCAATCAATACATTGATGCATTAAAAAGACAACCCTTGAGATGAAGACAAATAAACAAACATAAACAAAAACAATAGATTCGTAGTAATAACATAATATATTATCTAATTTTGATATAATGTCAAGTACAGAGAACAAAACGCCAAATTCTGAGACAAAAACGCAAGGTCAGACACAGAGTATATCAAAATTAGAATCTATCAATGATCATTTCAAATTGCCAATTTATTACAATACTAATAAAATGGAACTAAAAAAAGAGATTAGAGATGATTTAGAACTTGTGCAAACTATTGATCCTTCTGGTATGCCAATGATGGAATACGCTTTTCAACCAAAGACTATATTAGGTAAGAAGGTATTAGATCAGTTTGCAAATCATTATACAACAGACTTGGAATATTTAAAAGACAGTCAAAATTTGTTAAAAACTTATAAAAAAGACTCTGAAACGGAGTCAGTTTTCTCTCCTGATTATAAAAATATTATGGAAATGTGGGATGAAATCAAAAATGATACTGGATTCAAAGAACGTTATAGGTATATTGACTGGCATATGTGGGAGTTCTTGAATAAACACGATCAATTTTTGCAGATTATGTGTATTTACGATATGGCTTCTCCGGTATTTTCGTTGATAACTCCTGTAATAATACTGATTATACCATTTTTCGTATTAAAAGCTAAGGGACTCAAGGTTTGTTGGTCGGAATATGTAGATATTCTTAAAACCGTGATGGCAAATCAACCGATTGGACGTCTTTTCACAGAGTTTAACAGTGTGAAAATGGATCAAAAGATGTATTTAGTATTTTCAGCTGCATTTTATATTTTCACTATTTATCAAAATATATTAGCGTGTTTAAGATTTCATAAAAATATGAAGAAAATGCACATTATTATGAATGATTTGAAAAAATATTTGAAACATTCAAGAGAATCTATGTTTAATTTTTTGAAATATTCGTCTTCTCTCAAGAGTTATGATGAGTTCAACAAAAATATGACAAATAATATGTTCATTATTTTGGAACTAGAGCAAAAGTTGGATAAAATAACACCTTGGAAAATATCTTTGAATAAAATTGGTCAATTTGGAATTGTACAAAGATACTTTTATGAAATTTACAGTGATCAAACCTATTATGATGCGATTATGTATTCTTTCGGATTCAATGGTTACATTGATAACTTAAGTGGACTCATTGAAAATATCAAAGAGAAAAAAATGAATTTTGCAAAGTTTACAGAAAACAAAACAAATGGAAATAAAAAACTCAACAAAGGCAACAAAGGCAACAAAGGCAACAAAGGCAACAAATTTAAGAAGAGTTATTACCCAGCACTTATTCACAAAACCCCAATAACCAATGATTACAAATTTAAGAAGAATATGATCATTACTGGACCAAATGCATCTGGAAAGACAACTGTTCTCAAATCAGCACTCATCAATATTTTCATAACACAGCAATTGGGATGTGGTTTTTATAAGAGTGCTCAACTTCATCCATACAAATACATCCATTGTTATTTAAATATCCCGGATACTTCAGGAAGAGACAGTTTATTTCAGGCCGAAGCACGAAGATGTAAAGATATCATAGACATTATTGATCAAAACAAGGATACCACACATTTTTGTGCATTTGATGAACTTTATTCAGGAACAAATCCAGATGAAGCGGTCATAAGCGCAATGGCATTTATGGAGTACTTAATTAAAAATAACAACGTGAGTTGTATTTTGACTACACATTTTATTCAATTGTGTAATTATTTAGATAAAAATCCTGATATTAAAAACTATAATATGAAAACAAAATATTCAGAAAATGGGAAAGACTTTAAGTATTTATATAAACTCGGAAAAGGCATATCTCTTGTCCGCGGGGGTATCAAAGTATTAAGTGATATGAATTACCCCAAAGAGATTTTGGAAAATACAAGATTTTTTGATACACAAGAATCTCAATAACTAATAATTCGTTTAACATATAAATAAATTAATATCTTCTTTCTGTAATAATATGTCAATAGGAGATTATTTAAGTGTCCCGTTTTTGATTACTTTAGGAATTACATTATTACTTGTTGGCATTGTAGGATTATTTTTTACTCAAAGGCTCCAAGAACAAAATCACAAGATCAACTCTATGGTTGGACTAGTAAGTACTATGGCAGAAGAAATGAATTATCTTAGAGGTAGATTAACTCAAATTGGTGGATTACCTGCCAATACTTCGGGTTCGGGTTCGGGTTCTGCATCAGGTCTGCAAAATTATTCTCTTTTTGAATCAGATCCAAACAAGCTGATTGATGTATCTGATGGAGAAGACGACGATGATGAGGATGACAATGATTCCGACTCTGGTTCTGATGATGAATCGGAAGAAAGCGAAGACGAAGACGAAGACGCCGATGAAAAAGCAGAAGAAGATAACTCAGCAAATATTAAGGTGATTAACATTCACGAAAGTTCTGTTCCTGAAACATTTGTTGAAGAACTAGATAACAGTGAAAGTGATGGTGAGTCAGATGACTCAAGGTCGGAGTCAAGTGAGTCCGTTAACCTAGTTGAAATAGAGAGCAGCAATGATCTAGAGGCGCTTAATATTTCTTTAGGAAATTTAGATGACAAACACATAAATTTAGATTTAAGTATAACCGATTATAAGAAGTTGTCATTAAATAAATTAAGAAGTCTTGTCTTAGAGAAGGGATTATCTGATGATGCAAATAAGTTGAAGAAGCCAGAATTACTCAAACTATTAGGTTCTTTTTAGGTGCAAGCAAAGGTGCAAGCAAACGGAGCACTCATAAATCAAACCCAAGAATAATTTCGGATCTTTTTCTCTAAACTCATATATATAATGGCTAACTGGGGCACTTGTTATTCTGGATCAAATAATATTCATTTTGATTTTCCACCAATTATGGAAGACGGAAGAATTTATTCGTCTTGGCAACCGGAAGCGGTAGTCAATCAACGAATTCAAAAACAGGAAAATATTCGTACTAACTGGGAATATCGTCAATATTTGACAAACAATGCACTTCAAGCGATGAAATACAACACAATGGAGGCTTGTTATAATTTAGGGCTACCTTGCCATAGTCAAACCAATAAGACTCCCTCTTCTAATGTCCCTTATCAATTCAAATCCACATTTGATAATTCAGAACCTGGTTTTGGTTATAACAACAGCGATTTGAAGAGACTTTATTTAACCAGTGAACAATTGAATGCGCGTTTGATTGCACCTTCTATTCCTATACCATCTCAATACAAGTAAGCATAAAGATTTGCGTTTTAAAATCAACAAGTCACATATCTTATATCCTATTATATAAGAGATGTTGCATTTGGTTATTGGCACAACTTTTTTGAAATCAGTGGTTCCTTATTTTAGAAAACACGTATTGGGAACGCTAAACAGTGACGAATTTTTGTTATTAAATTCCACGATTATTTTTATCATTGTTTTAATCATATTTTCTATTAAAATATTGTCAGGTGAACAACACGAGACATTTAAAGAAATTGTCAATAATTACAAGAAGATGACATACAGTCAAGTGATTTGTGTATCTATTATTGCATCGTTGACAGTGATGTCTTCTCTCTTCATATATGAATTGGACAAACATCATAATACACCTCTTATTAATACAATATTGTTGCGTTCGTTTTCAATCATCTCAATGATATTGGTTGGAATTTTTATTTTTGATGAAAAATACAACTGGTCACAAATGCTTGGTGTTGTATTGGCGTTTGTGGGAGTTTTTTTAATTATAAGGAAACCGAAGAAATCAAAAAAATAAGAAGTAACATATTTCCCAGTAACATATTTCCCAGTAACATATTTTCCCATCTTTATATATATGTATCACTTATTCGGCTCAGTTATTTTAAAAACCATTGATCCTTATTTTAGAAAACATGTCGTATCAAACACATTAAATTCCAATGATTATCTTTATTTGGAAACTTTCATTTATACTGGTGTACTTGCACTTATTCTGATTTTCAACTACTTCTACAAAAAAAGCGAAATAGTTGAATCATTCAAGAATTTACAAAAGGTCAATATTCGTGATGTTGTTTTTATGGCAATTATGTCATTATTCTGGATATATACTTCTCTCAAATTTTATGAAAATGAACATAAGAATAGCCCGTTTGTAAATACTGTGATGGTTAGAGGAGGTCCACTTATAGGTATGCTTTTAGTCGGAATTTTCTTTTATAAAGAATCATATACTTGGAAACAAATTGTTGGTATCTTTATGACAATTTTTGGCATCTATTTGTTGATGGCTAAAGAAAAATAATAACAACAAATAATAAATGTCAAATTTATTTAATAGTTTAGAAGGCAACTACCCGTTTTGTTTTCAGACGTCAATGTCTGGTATAACAAAACCCGAAGTTAAACAACCACAAGATCAGTCTACAACTTTTAGTAGTTGCTGTGATATTTCTCAAGTAAACAGAAAAAAATGTAGTACAGTAGCACTACAGTGCATTGATTTCAGATTAAGAGATAATATGTCGTGTCAATTAAATTCAATTGGTTTGCAAAATGATTATAATGCAGCTTCTACTCCTGGGGTAAGTTTAGCATACAATGGCAATTTACCTGGTTACACAGGTTTTGATAAATATTTTGATAACATTGTAAAAGTTTCATATTTATTACATGATATTCATAGTATAATTCTTGTAGAACACGGAAACTGTGGTGCATATACAGTCGCCTATGGTAATATTAGTCCTGAGCAAGAAAGAGCAAAACAATTAGAGAACGTAAATATTGCTGCAAATAAATTATGGAAGAAATTTAACCCAACAAATGGAACAATACAAAAAATACCAAACTTAACCATAACTGGATATAGAATTAGTATTAATGGTTGTGATATGCCAGAAATATATTCAAAAACTTACTAATATAAAAAAATAATTCCTAATAATAGATGAAGATCTTAAGCATTGACGTTGGCATAAAAAACCTAGCATTTTGTCTTTTATGCAAATCTGCTACCAATGATTGGTCTATTTTGAAATGGGATGTTGTGGATTTAACGCAAAAAGAGGACACTGCAAAATGTTGTATAGTAGACAAATTCAAGCTATGCAATAAGCCTTCAAAATATACAAAAGAAGGCAAATTTTATTGCCTGAAACATTCCAAAAAACAAGAATACAAGGTTTTAACAGCCGACTTAAAACCAGCCTTTATTAACAAGCAAAAACTGCAAAACTTATACGAAATGGCGGATAAATACAATATTAAATACGAGAAACCTATTAAGAAACAAGACATTGTCTTCCTTATCAACGAATATGTGAAAAAAAGCTGCTTTGAAGAGGTGGGAAAAACAAATGCATCCAAATTGGATCTGGTTACAATAGGGAAAAACATTCAGTCCAGATTGGATCAAATTTTGGAAGAGCATTTATCTAGTATCAATATTGTGGCAATAGAGAATCAGATAAGTCCAATAGCGAATCGTATGAAGACGATCCAAGGAATGATAGCTCAATATTTCATTATGAGAAACAATACCATTGAAATAGAGTTTGTAAGCGCATCCAATAAATTGAAAACCGAGAAAAAGGATGTTAAGGCAACTTATGCAGAACGAAAGAAGTTGGGAATCAAAAAGACCCAGGAGCTTCTAGAAACTGATTTTAAGAACCCAAACTGGAGCGATCATTTTAGCAATCATTTGAAGAAAGACGATTTAGCAGATTCTTTTTTACAAGGAGTTTGGTTCATTAGAGAGAAAGTGACAATGACTCAAACTTAAAGTAAATAAAACAAACATTTTAAAATAATATATATTTAATTCGTATTACTTAAAATTATATGTTCTTATTATTTCATAAGAATGGATGATATGATTGAAATCTCAGCGCTTGATGATTTGGACGAAAATTGGGATAGTGGATCAAATTCTATGAAATCCTCTAATTTTGGCGGAGGTCTTGAATTATTAATGAATGATAAAAAGACAAATAACAAGCCAATCAGCGACATTGATGTGGAAGACTTGAATAATTTAGAAAATGAATTAAATGATCTTGTGGATGACTCAACATCATCAAGAAATTTGTTTGAAGGTAAGTCGGATTTCTTTAGCAAGGGATCTTCGTCTGGTTCTGGTTCTGGTTCTGGTTTTGATGAGAAGCCCTCTGTTCGTTTTGATGAGACTCCATCTAATTTAGGACAGTCCACAGCACAAAGTGGTGCAGATAGTAAGACTTGGGATGGATTTCAAAAGTTTAACAATGTCCCACTCAACCCTGATAAACCTGTTAACAAAGAGCCACAAATGTCCAAGGAAGAAATGTTAAGAGAGAAATTCAAGTATTTAAGAAAGCTGGAGGCTCTTGAGTCTAAGGGCGTAAATCTCACCAAAAAATACTCAATGGAGTCTTCGCTACTTGAGATGCAAGGTGAATATGAGATGATTATGGAAGAGAAGGCCAAATCCAATTCAGTGAAGTTTCAAGGAAATATGTTGATGGCGTGCATCAACGGCATTGAATTTTTGAACGGACGTTTTGATCCATTTGATGTTAAGCTAGATGGATGGGGGGAACAAATCAACGAGAATTTGACAGATTATGACGAGATCTTCGGAGAATTATATGAAAAGTACAAGGGCAAGGCTTCTATGGCACCTGAGCTCAAGTTGCTCTTTCAATTGGGAGGAAGTGCTATGATGATCCATATGACAAACACGATGTTCAAGTCGTCAATGCCTGGAATGGATGATATTTTGCGTCAGAATCCGGATCTAATGCGTCAGTTTCAGTCCGCAGCAGTCAATAGTATGGGACAGAGTAGCCCAGGATTTTCGGGTTTTATGAATAATATGATGAATCCAGAGCCACAGGTAAGTGGAGGACGTGGTCCACCTCCTCCAATGGCTACACAAGGACCAAATGTTGTCCCCCCTTCTGTAAGCAGAGGCGGTAACAATAATTTCGGAGGAAATAGTAGACCAGACTTTAGCAGATCTTCAGCAAATGATGGAATTGATATTAGCGAATCATATGGTTCAACAAATGAAACAGACAGAAGCGGAAGACGTCAACCCCGTGCAGAGATGAAGGGTCCTAGTGATATTTCGGATATTCTTTCTGGACTCAAGACGAAGACAATTAATATTCAGGAGGCGCAGCCAGCAGCAGCTACAACCTCATCTGCAGCCACATTTGATAACAACAGCAGCACAATCAGCATTAGCGACTTGAAAGAGATGCAAGCAGATGGAAATATGCCAAAGAAGAGCAGACGTAGACAGAAGTCGGATAAGAATACTTTAAGTTTGGATATTTAAAAAATAAAATCAAGTCCGAATCCAAAAACGTAGTGTAAATTGATACTTTATTCAAATATAAATTTACATATTTATAGTCGTTATTATTTAATTTTAAATATATTTAGTTAAGATAGGCACAAATGAATAATACAGAATCAGATGAAAATATTGAAAATATTGAAACAAATGAAATAAATGAAACAAAAGTTATTCCATATATTATTATAAAAAAAAAGAATTTACAAGTCATTAAAAACAAGACCAATGATTATTCCATTTTATACAATATTAATAATCCTAATATTTATTTACCACAAATAATTAATTTATCTTTTATACAATTGATTTATCAGCTCAACAAAGAAGTATTTGAAGATTGCCATATTCAAGAAATAAGCGAGACTGAATCAAAAGTTTATATTTTAGTAAAACATTACTTTAAAGAATTGGGTCTACCCAAAAGATATACCTACTTAAATACCAAAATAATCAAAACAGAAACCGAAATTTTATTCAAGTTTTCAACCATTTATGATGAACTGCCGCCAAATAGTGTGAATATGCCCCAAGATGCCACACTTTTACCAATGGATAATATGGACGTGATCTATCATATTATAGATCAACACAATGTTGTTGCAAGACACGACATACATTTTGCAACAAAGTTTGATATACCAGAATTTGTTGAGAAATTCTCATTGACACTTTTTTCAAAAATGTTTATAAGAACAAAACAATTTATAGATAACATAAAGTAATAATATATTATTAAATGCATAGAATATCAAAAGACTTTGCAGCTAAACTTGCAAAAGAAATTGTTGAAGATTTCATTAATATTGGAACGCAAATAGCATCTTATGACTATTTAGATAATTTTTGGATATTTATATATAATGGTATCAGTATTATCAAGTCGCTTTTTTTTATTGGAAATATGATGACAATTTTAATAACTGAATCAATATCTTATTTATTTTGGCAGGATTATAAGAGAACAATATGTAGAGTTACCAGAAGACTTGCCGCAGAAAACATCTTATATGTGAAAATGTTTCAAGCCTTTGCATTAAACAAAAATTTAATAGATGAAACAATTAATAAAGAGATCATAAAATACAGCGATTGTGTGCCTTATACATTTGATGATATTGATTGGGAAACACTATATTCAATTGCGGATAAATATCATCTTGAAATTGAGGGACCTGACGAACCAATCAATTCTGGAATGATTAGCCTAGTATTTAAATTAAAATCCAAAGACAATGGAAAAATAGTTATATTAAAATTGAAAAGACAGTACATTGAATACAAATTAGACGAAGGAATTGAAAGACTCAAATTTGTTGTTTGGATAATGTCTTTTATTCCTTGGTTCAATATTCTAGAAATTCCATTATTATTTAATAAGAACGTAGAAATTTTGAAAGATCAATTGAACTTCAAGAGAGAAATTCAAAATACAATAGAAATGAAAAAAATATGTAAAATCAATAATTTTATTAAAATCCCGGAAATAGTTGAAGGTGTAAATGATGTTTTTCCTAATGCAATTTTAATGGAATACATTGATGGTTGCCATCTTTCCAAAGTAGATTCATCAGATTATTATCAATTTGCAAAACTAGTATTTAAATATGGGTGTATTAATATTGTAAGCCACGGTCTATTTCACGGAGACCTGCATTCAGGTAATATATTATTTATTAAAAATCAAGAAGAAACATTTGATATACCTAAGTATCAAATCGGCATTATTGATTTCGGAATTGTTATGAGAATCAACGAAGAATGTAGAAAAGGAGTTTTCAAAATATTTACAGAGTTATTTACAAGTGATCCTAGAGAGTTTGCTGTTCTGATTTTTGATAATTTGTTGGAACCCAAGGACATATTAAATAAATTACCTGTTGAACATAAGACAAATATTTTGAATATTATTGAAAATTTGATTACACCTATAATAAAAAAAACTAAGAAATTAGATCAGGCTGAATTTTTTGGTTTTATTCTTAATTTTAATGACTATATGAACTCAGAGAATTTGAAATGCTATGACATTGTTGTAAATAATGAATTTATTAAGATGCAAATGGGCGTTGCAATGGCACACGGAATAAGCGTTGCATTATGTAAGGATAACATAATGGGTTTAGTAAAAGAAGTGTTAAACGAAATATTCCATTTAGATCTAATGTTGGATTTGTTGGATGATGATGAAGACGAAGACGAAGATTAGAAATAAGGCAACTATTTCAGCAAAAGTAAGGAAATTTATTATCAATAAAAAATTGATAATAAAAACTATTTTATAATTAGTAATATAATGTTACTAGACGCAATGATTTCAAATTCATCAAACCAACAACAGCAAGTACTATTTATTGACGGCAGCTATTTCTGTTTCCACCGATATCATTCTCTCGTTACTTGGTGGAAAAATGCCAATGCAGATAAACCTCTTTATAATCCTGATAATAAAGAGTTGGAGACAGAGTTTGTAGAAAAATTCAAAAAGACGTTTGTGCAAGCTGTTTCGTCAATTTCTAAGAAACTATGTATCAAGGACCCAACCATTATTGTTGGAAAGGATTGTAAGAGAGAAGATATTTGGCGCAATGAATTCTGCGACAATTATAAGGGCACCAGAGTGCGTGATGGGTTCTATGGAGCACCACTTTTCAAAACGGCATATGAAGAAGAGCTCTTTCAAAAAGGTGGCGCATCTGGCATTGTTTGTCATCCAAAGTTGGAAGCCGATGATTGCATTGCACTTTGCGTGAAACATTTGATACAAACTTGTCCCAATGTAGAGATTACTATTATTACTTCAGACAAAGATTATTTGCAGTTGGTCGGACCTCGCGTAAAAATATTTGATCTTATGTTCAAGAATTTGAGTGAACAGAAGAGCAGTTTAGGTAATGCAGATAAAAATTTGTTCTGTAAGATTGTGATGGGTGATGTGAGCGACAATATTAGCAGCGTTCTGGCAAAATGTGGCCCCAAGACAGCGATCAAATGTTTTGAAAATAAAGCCTACTTTGAAGAGCGGTTGAAGAAAGAAAATGCGTATGCAAAATACGAAAATAATATTAAGATAATTGATTTTGATTATATTCCAAAAAATTTGGCAGCCGAATTTATGCAAACAGTTGTTACAACTGCAATCCAAATATAAATTCTAGTATGCTGCACGCCTAGTATATCTTTGATTGGGATAATGGTAGTTCGCTTGCCTGTTGCGACGGGTTTGAATTTCTCGTTGTCTTTCTGTATTTCTTGATTTAGAATTGGTCGGTGGAGTATAAATTGAAGAGTTAAATTCACTGGGTCTGTATTCAAGCCCAAATAGATTCGCATAAGCTTGTCTGATTTTTTCATATCTTGTTTGACAACTGAGTACTGCACGTTGTGATGCAGGAATGCCTTCTTTCCCTGGATATAACTCCATATCAATGATGACATAATAGGATAGTTTTGAGTCACTTGGTAATGTCTGATTGGTATTATATACATTTGCATATTCTGATTTTGGTACAACTGGAGCGGCACCTCCAACCGTTGCACTAGATACAGGTTCAAAAGTTCCAATCCAACTCACAATGAATAATGGTAAACCAGAATCAAATAAATATTTTTGATTTTCATCTGGCCATTCAGAAATAGCAGCAGCAGAAGCAGCAGAAGCAGCAGAAGCAGCAGAAGCAACAAAATTAATCGGCTCGGGCTTAATCACATTTGTTGTAGCAGTTGATAGATCATTACTGTATATAACTTTATTTAATATTGGTTCTAAAAAGGCTTTGTCAAATAAAAATTTGCATTTATCTCCATTTTTTTGACAAATTGCATCAAAGTGTTTAGGAGTTTGATAAACAACTCCCCATTTCTTTGTATTATTTGCATCATTATCTACATAAAAAGGGACAAATTTTTTTATTATTATAATTGCACCACCAGGAGGGGTAGTTTCAATATTTTGATAAATCAAAAAATTAATTTTAAAATAGTTTGCAAAAAATTGGAATATATTTTCATTTAAATATGCATCCGGGTCTTTAGAATATCTAGCTACGTCATTATCTGGGTCATAACGTGGATCAGCTGCTTTTTCAGTTAAGTAACTTGTGTGAAGAAATCCAGTAAGTAAGTTTGCGTAATTATCTCCATCTTGCGTCATGCCTGACAAAGGATAATCTGCATTAATGTTTGATGGATCATATTTTGTACGAAGACTCTCAAGTAGTCCACCATTAGTATCACGTAAATAGTTTCTTACCCTTATTCCTGCAAGTGTCCTTCCCTCGGACGTATCACTACACTGTCCAGTGGGTCTTATTGGAATTCTACGATATTCTGGACTAATTATCAATAATACTGAATCTAATGCACAAGTTCCTGACCCAACAGCTGCAACAATATACATATTTTTTTTTGTTAATTCCTCTGGTAAACTAGATGAACTATTACTACATAATAATAAACTAGGATTTGCATCTTTTACAATTGGCGGTGCAATACTAAATAAACTTCTAAGCATTAATGTTATATTCTTTTGTGGCGAAGTAGTAGAAAGATCATCAATCTCATTGTCTACATCATCAGGATCATCATCAGTTATTACAATATCATCTCCAGTCTCATCAATAATATCATTTTCAGTACCAAAAACATTTTTTTTATAATACAATAAATCATAACTAGCTACCATTTCGGGTTCTGTTGGCGTTTTTGGTATTTCTTCAATCTTTTCAATTAAAATTATATAAAATTTCACTGTAGAATAATCAGGGATGTTAGGCAACTTATATGCTGAATCTAAATCATTCCCCTCTTTTTTTATAAATAAAATAGAAAATCCGAAAAATTTATTCATTAATTGATTTATCAAGTCTTTATGCCAAACAAAATTGGGCTCTTTTATTTTTTCTTTGATATCATTCATTTTTGTATCATCTTCTATTTCAAAGTCTTTTAAATAATCCAATGCTTCAAAATTTATGCCTTTCATTGCATTTTCATCATTATATTTTCTCAAAATTTCAGCTTTATTCCGAAGCCCAATGTCTTCAAAGTCTTTTTTGACTAATTCATTTATAAAGTGCTCTTTTAGTTCTTCTGCTATAAAATATCCTTCACTTGCAAAACGGTGTGATGTTTTCAAATCATTTGAAATAAGAAACGAATTCATTGAATCTGAAATTGCTTGAAAAATATCACCGCTTCTTGAAATCCTGTAGGTATTTGGAAATTCAATACTTGGTATCAAAGTATCTTTTAAAAAAGACGACAATGTTTCTTTTGTTTCTACATCAATATTTTTTAAATTTTGCATAAGTAACATTTTTCCGGTTGTTCCACTTAATTTTTTAATAAATGATATATTTGATTTACTCTTTGAAACCACATCATCACAGTTCATTGTAATACCTTGACCATTCATTTTCGGTAAAAATTGATCTAGTTGTTCTTCATAACCAATCCTCAACATTTGAATATCACGTTTCTTATCATCTATATTATACTTATTGCGATTTGAGTCAACCGTTTTTTTTAATAATTCTCCATAAATAGTCTCATCAATTATTAAAGATAATAGTTCGTCAGTAATAGAATCAATAATAAAATGGAAAACATAATTAAAAACTGGAGGTTTACTATCAAAAATAAAATTTGGAAGGTAACCTTTTAATTTATCAAAATTCTTATTTATTTTTTTATAATTGTCAGTTACATAATTTTTATCCAGAGGATTAACTTTTCCTACAAAACCAGATAACTCCATAACATATTTGTAATATTTAACTTGATTATCGTTGCTGGCTTTTAATGTAGTTTCCCAATTTATTATTGATTTATGATACTCAATATTTATTTTAATAGATATAATCATTAATTTTGCATACAATGTAATTAAATCAAATGTTTCAATTACTTGTTTTCTTAAACTATTAGATTTATCTCCATTTACAATGGATGCTAAGTCTGTATCAGGATCTGTAGACTGTGTAGATTTCATCATTTTTTCTACTAGTTTTACATTTTTTGTTACAAATTCTAAAAAATCATTAAATATAAAATTTGTTGTATTGACAAATATTAGTCTAAATACTTCTGTAAAAAACTCTTGTTGATCAGAAGTAAATCTTTGAATGCATATATCTACAAAAATGCTGTCAATCTCTGTAAGTTTTGGAAAATTTAAATATTTTTCTAACTCTGTTCTTAAATTTATTTCTTTGATTTTGTTTTGCTCAACTTCTATTTTCTTTTTTATATCTGGCATAATTTTTTTAAATTTTTCCAAATTAGCATCACAAAAATTTATCAGTTGAATAAAACGATCATTATCTTGAAAAGATATTTTTTCAAATAATAAATAATTCATTTTCTGTTTGTCTTTTGTCTGTTTAGACTTCATAATTCTTAATTTACTATAAAATTCCGAACTTGCAATGCAATAATTTTTAAATGCAATTTTTAACTTTATTAATAATTCAAATGTTTTTTCAAAAGCTGTCAAGATTTCTCCTTTTAATTTGTTCATTTTTTCAATGGATTCTGTTAATTTTGTCTTCAACTCTGTATCATCTAATACTTCTATTGTAGTTTTTGTTTTTAATTGTTTTTTTAATTCTTCTGAGAAAGATTTACATATTTCATCGTATTGAACTTTTTTTGAAAAAATGCTATCACTAGAAGGAACAAAGGTCTTTGTTTCTTCTTCGGTAGGTTTATCACTTCCGACATATAAACCAACTAACTCATTATATTCAGACATTTTTTTAGAATAGTCGTTAAATGCACTTATTAATTTACTGTAAGACTCTCCTAAGACCTTCTTATTTTCATCAACTTCTTGTTTCAATGGTTTGCTTTGGTAGAAAACCAGTTGAGTCAATGAATTTGTGTGAAAACGTGGCATATTCGGATTTCCAACTAAACTAATTGGGACAAGACCAGATACCATATCTTTCAACTCTTCTGGGGCATTTTCACTGCTTATTTTTGCTGCAGCTTCTTCTTCTTCTTTAGTTTTTCCTTTTGCAACTGATGGGTCATATTGATTATTAGGACTTTTGAACTTAGACCAAGATGCTGTTGCAACAGTACCTTGCGCTATTCCAGAGTCTGCTAATTTTCTAAGTTCCCTTTGTCCTTCACTTTCACTAATAGAACCTTCTTTTTTAAGACGATCTGCTAGTGATGAACCATACGGTATATACGGGAGGTTTCTTTCAAAACTTTTGGTATCCACTTTCCAGTCACCTGCGTTCCAATTATAAGAATAAACACTATAAGGTTGTCCTTTAATATAAAAAATATTATTGGGAGCAAATAACTGGTCTAATGTCACACGAATATTATTGTCTACATATCCTGCTGAAGTTGCTTCTGGCAATGTCATTTTTTTCTGACTACCACTCATCAATGTTCTTGAGATGAGCCCTGAGAATTCATTTCTATTGAAAAATTGGGAATATCTTTCGCTCAATGGTGCACCAACTGGTAACTTTCTTGCAACAGCATTGTTTAACTTGATGAGTGGATCAAAGAAAACGCTATGGCTTTTTGAGTTTGGAACTATCATATTGGGTTCAAACTTAATTTTGGGAAAATTCCTAATTCTTGTATTAATGAAAATAGTTACTGTATTTGGTATTGGCATTTTTTTGGGAGTGCTATCTGTTTTTGTATCAGATTTTCTTTGTTTTTTATCTGGAACTGCAGTAGACATATACTTATAATAGATAAAGAATATTATTCTTTATTTATTACACAAGAAAATGAATATATTTGTTATTTTAATCTCTGTTTATGGAGTGTTATTAACAATATCATAGTTGAAAAACTTGGCATATGTATCTTTCTGTTGTTTCTTTTCTTTATCCTTCTTTGCTTTTTCCAAAATTGCTATAGCCGAATTCACTTCTGATTCTGATATGACTCCGTCACCATTTGTATCAATCAATTTATCAAGAACGCGATATTTATGTGGTACAACACAATAACTGCTCTCCTCGTTAAAAAGGTGATCAGATAAAATTACAAATACTGCAGTTAATCCTAAAGCAACATAAATATCACGAGTACCCATCCACGCCATTGAAAATACGAGCAACTGTTTACTTAAAGAAAATTTCAAATATTCTTCGGTGGACTTACTAAATTGAATACTGATAAACTTAGATCCTACGTTAAGCAATATCATAACAATACCAGCAAAAAACTTGCTAGAATTTAAATATTGAATGTGCTCGTGTAAAAACATCAACGGATTTTTAAAAAAACTTACACCACTACTTTGATGAGGTGCAGCTTGAGGAAACATTGGATTTGACGGTGCGCCTTGAGGGCCTGGATTTGGTGTACCTATACCTGGTATGTTTTTATTTTTTCTTGATTTTCTGGCCATTCTATTAAATTACTATGATATAATAAATTTCGCTAAGATCTTATCATCCATACTTTACTCTCCCATACTTTACTCTCCCATACTTTTTACCCGATCCACTTGTTTTTCCTCAAATAATTGTCCACTTTTGTACTAAACGAATTAACGTTCCTATTAATAGATAATCTTGTATTCCTAATCATTGGGCGAACAACAGAATTTATCTTAGGAATCGTAAACCCTTCTTTATTGGATGGATTGTTAAAATCTTTCATTAATTGTACATAAACAAAGGCTGTTAAAAACGCTGCAATAGAGATGAATATAAAAAAAGGAATATAATTAAATGATGGAGCAAACTTCTTCATATAATTATACACAGATTTTTTCAAAAACAAAATTAAACAAAACAAAATTAAACAAAACAAAATAAGAGATAAATTTAATTGTATGCAGAAAATCCTAGACCTTCAAATGCTTCTTTTCCAGAAAAGTTAGCTGCAGGATTGCCACCTTTTAAAGAAAATGTTTCTTTGCTAACACTTGTCTGCTTTGACTGATTAGGCTTTCTCATTAAACCTCCTAGCTCTACTTTTCTACCAAGAATGCTGAATGATTCTTTTTTCTCATCGTCTTTCTTTTCATCCTTCTCTTCTTTTTTAAAACCAAGTTTTCCGAGCAATGCGCCAGATACATCATCTTTCTTCTCTTCATCTTTGTCTTTCTCTTCAGAATCCGCACCTTCTTGGAAATTCTCAAAAACAGTATCAGTACTATTATGGATTAATGCAACCAATACAACAGCTAAAAGACCCAAATAACAGTTGATTTTAGTTAAAAGAATTAATAGTGCAATAAGATAAGCACGACCTAAAGGGGTGCTGTATAAAAAATTCACCTTATTTGGAATAGTCAAGAAAAATAAGAACAAAACCACCGCTAAAATAATCCAAATGTTCTTCTTATTTTTGGAAATGATCTTTTCAAAATTCATATATAAATAAAGACTATATTTTTATTTGCAATTGTTTTCAAATTATTATCTTAATTTTTATTAAGAATGTCTTTAGCAATGTATGCAGCACCATTTGATAATGATATAAATGTAGTTAGTAAGGAGAATGATCCAATTAG
>Ga0209084_1000490_pt1 | contig 37240 bp, 44 predicted proteins | sample C_130820_MF_Meta_FD_187309 | JGI IMG/M metagenome (GOLD analysis project Ga0209084, IMG submission 187309) | Freshwater microbial communities from Lake Croche, Canada to study carbon cycling - C_130820_MF_MetaG (SPAdes) (version 2) | ecosystem: Environmental > Aquatic > Freshwater > Lake... | reverse complement strand
TCAACGATCCGTCCACAGATGGCTTGCCGCCTCTGGGGTTGAACCTCTTTTTAAGGAAATATCATGGCTCTCCCTAATGGCGCAGGTGGTTACCAAGTCGGTGACGGCAACCTGAATGAAGTTATTATTGGCTACCAAGCCGCTCCTCTGTCTGTTACCGCTACGGCAACCCTGACCGCCGCTCAAGTCGCCTCTGGCGTCTTGTTAGTCGGTTCTGGTGCTACCGCTGCTCAGACGTACACGCTGCCCACCGGAGCGTCGCTAGACGCTCTAGTGACCAGCGCCAAAGTTAACAGCACGTTTGAACTCGTGTTGGTGAACTTGGGTACGTCGTCTGGCACAGCAACCTTGGCAGTTGGTACTGGCGTGTCTGATGGCGGCAATGCTCTTGTGGCAGTTGCTGTTACGGCCAGCGGTCGGTTCCTGTTCCGTCGCACCGGCGACTCGACTTACGTCGTTTACCGCGTCTAAGTCTAAGGGGGAGGGCCACAAGCTCTCCCCTTTTTTAAGGAATTACCATGCCTAATACGCAAGCAGTAGGGGTTGCATATAGCGATCCAGAATTCACGACCTGCTACGCAAGCCAAGAGATTGGTTACAGCGCGGGCGCTCAAGGTGCGGTTACGCAAGCAACCGACAAATCAACGGCAGTCACATTGAACAAGTCGGCTGGCCGGATTACCATGAACAACGCGGCTTTGGCTGGGTCTACTGCGGTTTCATTTACGTTGAACAACAGCCTGATTTCCACCAATGACGTAATTACTGTGTGTATTTCTAGTGTTACCACTGGTAGTAGCGCTGGGGTATATACCAGTTATGTTTCCAATATGTCCGCTGGTTCTGCTTCAATCACGTTGCGTAATTTGAGCGCAACTTCATACTCTGAAGCAATTATCATCAATTTCTGCATCATTCACGGCGCAAGCTAACAGGCGGGGCTTCGGCCCCTCCTACTGAGGTTTACGATGGCAACATATTCGGCTGGTGAGCAGATCAACCGCGCCCTGCGACTGTTGGGTGTACTGGCAGAAGGTGAAACGTCATCGGCTTCGGTGATGCAAGATTCATTGATGGCAATGAATCAGATGATTGATTCATGGAACACCGAGCGCCTATCGGTGTACAACACGCAAGACCAGACATATCTTTGGACGCCCGGTCTGATTACACAAACGCTCGGACCGTCTGGCGACTTTGTGGGCAATCGCCCAATCCTGTTAGACGATGCAACATACTTCCGCGACCCGTCAACAAACGTGTCGTATGGCATCAAGTTCATCAACCAGCAGCAGTATGACGGCATCGCGGTCAAGACCGTGACATCCACGTATCCACAGGTGATGTGGATCAACATGGAATACCCCAACATTACGATGACGATCTACCCCAAGCCCACGCGGGTTTTGGAGTGGCACTTCATTAGTGTTGAAGAGCTTTCCTCGCCAGCTACGCTGGCAACAATTATGGCTTTCCCGCCGGGTTACCTGCGTGCGTTTACCTACAACTTGGCGATGGAGATCGCGCCTGAGTTTGGCGTGGAACCATCAGAGCAGGTCAAGCGCATCGCCATGACCAGCAAACGCAACCTCAAGCGTATTAACAATCCTGACGATGTGATGGCGATGCCGTACTCGCTGGTTGCGACTCGCCAGCGGTTCAACGTCTACGCTGGTAATTACTGATGCAAACGCCGATTTTGGGATCGGCGTATGTTGCTCGGAGCATCAATGCTGCCGACAACAGAATGGTCAATCTCTTTCCTGAGATTGTTCCCGAAGCCGGCAAGAACCCTGCGTTTTTGAATCGAGCTCCAGGGCTACGATTGCTGACCATCGCCGGTCAAGGCCCAGTCCGAGGGCTATGGACATACGGTGGGGTTGCTTACATCGTAAGCGGTGACAAACTTTACTCAATGGCCGGATTTGGTACGCCGGTACTTATTGGTACAGTTTCCGGTACAGGTCCGGTTAGCATGGTGGACAACGGCACGCAGTTGTTCATTGCTTGTGGCGGGCCAAGCTACATCTACAACAATAGCACGGGCGCGTTTGGGCTAATTACCGATCCAGATTTTCCCGGCGCGTTAACCGTTGGTTACCTTGACGGATACTTTGTATTCATTGAACCAAACAGCCAGAAAGTATGGGTAACAACGCTGCTGGATGGTACTTCAATTGAACCGCTGGATTTTGCCAGCGCCGAAGGTAGCCCAGACAATTTGGTTAGCATGATTGTTGACCACCGCGAAGCCTGGTTGTTTGGGACTAACTCGGTTGAAGTTTTTTACGATGCTGGCAATGCAGACTTCCCGCTACAACGCATCCAAGGCGCGTATAACGAGATTGGTTGCGCTGCAACATTCTCGGTTGCCAAGTTGGACAACGGTTTGTTTTGGCTTGGCTCAGACGCTCGCGGACAAGGTATTGTCTACCGCTCGCAAGGCTACTCGGGCCAGCGGATCAGCACCCATGCGATTGAGTACGCGATTGCTCAGTACGGCAACATTAGCGATGCGATTGCTTACACGTACCAGCAGGAAGGTCACTCTTTCTACGTGCTGACGTTCCCGTCTGCTGACAAGACTTGGGTGTACGATGTATCTACACAAGCGTGGCACGAGCGGGCTGGCTTTGACAACGGCAACTTTACGCGGCATCGCAGCAACTGCCAGATGGCATACAACAGCGAGATTGTTGTTGGCGATTATGCTAATGGCAATCTGTACGCTTTTGACCTAGACGTTTACGCTGACAACGGTAGCGCCCAAAAATGGTTGCGCTCTTGGCGGGCGTTGCCAACGGGTCAGAATAACCTAAACCGTACAGCACACCATAGCCTACAACTAGACTGCGAGTCTGGTGTTGGGTTAAGCGGTCCAGAATATAGCGACCCAACGTATCTGATAACCGAAAGCGGTTTTTTTCTGACGACTGAATCTGGTGATTTCCTGATTTCTTATGAGGGTAGCGCCACAGTAGGGGTTGATCCAAAGGCAATGCTGCGTTGGTCAGACGATGGAGGTCATACTTGGTCAAACGAACATTGGTCACCAATTGGCAAGATCGGCATCTACCAACAGCGAGTGTTCTGGCGTCGCCTTGGTATGACGCTCAAACTGCGTGATCGAGTCTATGAAGTGTCCGGCACAGATCCGGTCAAGATTGCCATCATGGGCGCTGAACTGCATCTTAGCGGGACGAATGCGTAATGGCAGTTACCAATAACACCACCACAATTCCATCGTCGCGGGTTCCGTTGACGGATGACCGCACGGGTTTGATTGCGCGTGAGTGGTATCGCTATCTCAACAATCAATACACCAAGACCAGTCAGAACGCCAACGCGGTAACCCCCGGTGACTATGGTGCGGTTGGTGACGGTGCGGTTGACGATTCAGCCAGCATTCAAGCCGCGCTTGATTCTGGCTATGACGTTTACCTGCCGCCCGGACGGGTTTATGCGATTGGCACAACGCTTACGATGTCCACGCCTAACCAGTCGTTTGGAGGGCCGGGTGTTCTGCGTATCGTTGGGGCAATCAATGGCGTTGAACTAATTTCGCCAACGTCTACAATTGTGACCGGCATCCAGTTGGACCTGACGTTTGACTCGCCAGCCCAAACCGCTGGTTGGGCGGTTTACGTCAATAATAGTAGCCGCATTAAAATTAGTAAATTAAACATCATTGACGGATACGGCGGTCTGTATGTTCAAGTAGCTAATTGGGTAGTGGTTGACTGGATGTGGGCTTCTCTTAGAGGGCCGGGAATAAAATGGTACGGAGACTCAACGCATCGGTCTGACGTTTTAAATCTTGGGTTTGTTGTAGTTGACCCGGGCGAAGGCCAGTACGGAATGGATTGGGATGGCAATTGCCATAGCCTAAATGTTCTTGAATTAGGGATTGTTTGCGGGGGTGGCGGCGGAAAAGGCATGATTATCAGAAATACTTCTGGGTCACCTTTCCCGTACATCCCCGCAATTGGCCGAATCGCACACATTGAAATTGATTATGCAGCAAGCCACGGCGTAGAAATCCAAGCAGGATTAGATTACGACTTTTGCATTCCTTATGTTTTGGGTTGTGGAACATGGCCCGGATATTCTGGGGTTTATGATGGGTTTCATATTGCCAACGGGATCAATGCTTATGAAGTTCGTATTACTGGGGGCAAATCAGTAGCCAACACAGGTTACGGAATCAACAACCTTGGCGGTGTTATTTTATACTCTGGGAACACCGCTTTATATTCAAATTCATTAGGTGAAATTAACGGTGATGTTTGGACAAAATCACCAAGATATGTAATTGATGACTATTTTTATTCTACTGTAATAAGCGACACTCCATACATAACTTTTGCGGAAAACGATTTTCTTTCGTACAACCGAGCGGCTAATCAATTAAATCTTCAGATTGGCGGTAGCGGAACGGTTACGTTTTCAAGTGCTGCAACGCAATCATATGTGCCGGTCTACGCAACTGGATTGCGCCTTCTTGGTTCAACATCTGGATACACGGGGTTTGTTCCAGACGCTTCTGGCCCAGCGGTAACGTACAAACTTCCAACTACGGTTGGAACGTCTAACCAAGTTCTTAGCACCGATGGGTCTAATAATTTGGTTTGGGCGACCGTTAGCGGTGGTGGCGGCGTTACTAGCGTCGGTGTTACATCTCCGGTTGTTAACACCGGAACGTCTACCGCGCCTGTAATTGGTGTTAACGCAACTAGCGCCAACACGCCTTTGTATCTTGTGCAGCGCAACGGGGCTGGTGATTTTGCAGGAAATTACATTACTGGAGTTGGGTTCTACGCTGATGCAACTTATTATATGCAGATGGCGGGCGCTAACCCGACTCTGGTGTTTGACACTAATGACTATCTATCTTACGACAGAACAAATAACGCTTATAACTTTCAGATCGCTGGTAGCGGAATATTTAGCTTGTCTGTCACGGCTACTCAAACATATAAACCGTTGCGCCTTATGGGTTCAACGTCTGGATACGTTGGGTTTACCGTACCGGCATCTGCTGGCAGCACGACGTATACACTACCTAACGCAGACGGTACTGTTAACCAAGTTCTTAGCACCAACGGCGCTGGAACATTAAGTTGGGCGACGGTTAGTGGTGGTGGTGGTGTTAGTAGCGTAGGTGTTACCGCGCCAGTTATCAATACTGGTTCATCTTCAGCACCAGTAATAGCGGTGAACGCATCTAGCGCCAATACCGCAAGTTATCTTGTTCAGCGTGATGGATCTGGCGACTTTAGTTCGCGCTACATCACCGCAACTGGGTTTTACGCTGATGCAACTTACTATATGCAAATAGTAAGTGCTAATCCAGCTTTAGTGTTTGACACTAATGATTTTTTGTCTTACGATAGGGCAAACAACGCTTATAATTTTCAAATTGCGGGTAACGGCATTTTCAGTATGTCGGCTACCGCAATACAAGCGTATAAACCAGTTCGCATTCTTGGATCTTCCTCTGGTTATGTTGGGTTGACTGTGCCCGCAGCGGCGGGTAGCACAACTTATACGTTGCCAAGTTCTGATGGCAGTAACGGTCAGTTTCTCAAAACTGATGGCTCTGGAGGTCTTACCTGGGCGAGCGGCAACGCAGGAACAGTTACAAGTGTTGGTGCTGTTGCACCTCTTAACGCATCTGGGACAAGTGTTGTAACTATTAGTTTGCCGCAAGCAAGTAGCGTAGCCAGCGGGTACTTGACGGCAACCGACTGGAACACGTTTAACAATAAAGGAACAGGGACGGTTACTTCTGTAACTGCAACAGGTCCAATTTCGTCTTCTGGCGGTACGACGCCAAATATAACAATTTCTCAAGCCACTTCGTCAACTAACGGCTATCTCAGTTCTACTGACTGGAACACGTTTAACAACAAGCAAGCCGCAGGAACATACGTTACAAGTGTCGGCGCTACAGGCCCAGTAGTTTCGTCTGGCGGTACAACTCCCACCATCTCGGTTAATGCCGCTAGTGCTAACACCGCAAACTATCTTGTTCAACGAGATGCTAATGGAGATTTTGCAGGGCGCTACATTACTGCAACTCAGTTTGTTGCTGGAGCTAACTACTATATAGGTTTGTCAGGAGCGGATGCAACTATAGCTTTTGATGCAACTGACTACTTATCATACGACCGCACAAACAATCAATATAACTTTCAGATTGGTGGCAGCGGTGTCCTTGCGTCAAACGCTACCGCGCTTCAATCTTTCAAACCAATCCGCATCCAAGGATCAACATCCGGATACGTTGGTTTTGCTGCACAAGCAGTGGCTGGAGGCACTACTTATACATGGCCTTCTTCCCCGGTTAATGATTATTTCCTTAAAACCGACGGGTCTGGCAACCTTTCGTGGGCTGCGGCTTCGGGGGCGGTTGCCAGTGTTACGGCAACAGGCCCGGTTTTCTCTTCTGGTGGTACAACGCCAAACATAACAATTTCTCAAGCCAATTCGTCAACTAATGGCTATCTAAGTTCTACTGATTGGAACACGTTTAACAACAAGCAAGCCGCAGGAACTTACGTTACAAGTGTCGGTGCTACAGGCCCAGTAGTTTCATCTGGAGGCACAGCACCAACCATATCTGTTAACGCCGCTAGTGCTAACACCGCAAACTATCTTGTTCAACGCGATGCCAGTGGAGACTTTACAGCCGGGACGATTAGCGCAACTCAATACACGGTTGGCGCTAACTATTATTTGACTTTTTCTGGTTCAAACCCACTTCAAGCATGGTCAGCAACAAGCTATTTTTCCTATGATCGTACAAACAATCAACTTAATGCTGTTATTTCAGGAAACGGAGTTCTTGGTTTAACCGCAACCTCTGTTCAATCATATAAGCCGTTACAGCTTTGGGGAGCATCCTCTGGGTATGTTGGATTTGCCGCTCAAGCAACTGCCGGTAGTACAACGTACACTTGGCCTTCCGCTCCGACTAACGGCTATTACCTGCAAACAGATGGGTCTGGGAATTTGTCTTGGGCCGCTGGAGGTAGTGGCGCGGCGGCAGCAACACCTACAACTTTAGGTACGGTGTATGGTCGAACCCCATCAATAGTGGACAGAAATTCGACGGCACTAGGGTATCAAGCAGGTGCGGTCAACGCCCCAACTGGCGGTTTGTATGTAACAGCAATTGGCTATCAAGCAATACAAGTTGGAACGGGTAGTTACAATACAGCAGTTGGTTTTAGGGCATTAGGTTCTGTAACAGCAGGGGACCAAAACACTGCGGTTGGTTATTATGCCGGTGAACAATTTACTGACCCCGGTGTCGGGCTAGTTGGGGGGAACACTTTTGTAGGTTACCTTTGTGGCGGGGCTGTTACCACTGCACAAACCAACACATTTGTTGGGCGTGGGGCTGGTTACGCAATAACAACCGGTAATGGTAATACTGGTATTGGTAGTTTGACGCTAGCGACCGCCGCTAGTACCACAACAAATTCAACTGCTTTAGGGAAAGACGCAGACGTAACAGGAAGCAATCAAATCCAACTTGGTAGTGGCTCAACTACTTGTTACACCAATGGTGCTGTTCAGAACCGCTCAGACATTCGTGATAAAGCAGAAGTTCGTGACACTCAACTTGGCCTTGGGTTTATCAATGCTTTACGCCCAGTCGATTATAAATGGGATATGCGGGAAGACTACAGGCCCCCAGTGCCTGAAGACATCAGTGACCAAGAAGCGATGGCGGCATGGCGCGAAGCTTCTAAAATATCCGCACTAACTCATGACGGCAGCAAGAAACGCACTCGATTCCATCACGGGTTGATCGCCCAAGAGGTTAAGGCTGTTCTTGACGCACAAGGGATTGACTTCGGTGGGTATCAAGACCATAGCGTTAAGGGCGGTGAAGACGTTCTGTCGATTGGCTACGACGAACTCATCGCCCCGCTCATCAAAGCAGTTCAAGAGTTGACCGCTCGCGTGAAAAAACTAGAAGCCAAAAATGGCTAAGAACTGGATTCAAAGAGTAATAGCTTACGTCCTTTCCCTGCGTATAATACAACCGTCTTCGACGAAACCAGTTGGAAAACTTGATATGACAACTTACATCTCGCCGCAACCAAAGCTGCAATTTCTGGACAACAACGGTGTGCCGTTGTCGGGCGGTAAGGTTTACACCTACACAGCCGGAACCACCACGCCGCTCACGACCTACACGGACTACACCGGCAACACGGCAAATTCCAACCCAGTCATTTTGGACAGTCGCGGTGAATGCAGCATCTGGTTAGGTACGTCTTCGTACAAGTTCAAACTCGCCACATCCACGGACGTTGAAGTATGGACCGTTGACAACATTTCGGTCCTGACCAGTTCAGCCAACATTACCTACGTTGAATCCGGTACTGGTGCAGTAACCCAGACGGTGCAAAGCAAACTGCGTTTGGGTTGCGTTTACCCAGAAGACTTTGGCGCTGCTGGCGACGGTACAACCAACGACACCACCGCGCTACAGAACGCGATCAATACTGGCCGCGACGTATATTTTGCGGCTGGCAAAACCTACTTGCACACCATCGCGCTATCAATTACCACAAACAACCAATGGTTGGGTGGCCCCGGTTATCTTAAAACCTCGGGGGCAATCAATGGTGTCAACCTTGGCGGGTCAAGCAAAGGCGTTAAATTATCGCTCAACTTCAACTCGCCGGGGCAGACTTCAGGCTACGCTATCTACATCAGCAACGCAGATCGAGTAACGATTGAGCGTCTGTATATGTATGACGCTTTTGGTGGTTTGTATGTTGAGCAAGCTAATGTAGTTGAAGTGCAATGGATGTGGGGCATCATTCGCGGCCCGGGCATCAAGTGGTACGGCGACGCCGCCAAACGGTCGGACATTCTTGCCCTTAATTTTTGTGTGCTTCGCCCCGGTACTGGCTACTATGGTTTTGAATGGGACGGAAATTGTCATAGTTTGAGTACAAACCGTTTAGATATTGTTTGCGCTACCGAAAGTAGCGGAATAATTACAAGAACTTCATACGGAGCGGTGATCCAAAACACGGTTGGTGGGTACAAGTCAGTAACAAGCGGAACAATTGCCGGTACAACTTTAACGCTTACAACTTCTCCAACTAACCCGATTGTGGTCGGAATGTTAGTTTACGGAACCGGCGTAACTTCTGGCACTACTATCGCAAGTGTAATAAATTCAACAACTTACACCGTTTCTGTCAGCCAATCTGTTGCAACTACTCCGATCACAACCCAACCAGCGTTTTTCCCGGCGATTGGTAGATTCAACCAACTGGCGGTTGACTATTCGTTGGGTGCGGCTATTCAAGTTAAATGTGGTGTGGACTATGATTTTGTAGGGACGTATGTCACAGGTGCAGTCAGCGATGGAATGTACGTTGATCCAAGTATTGACAGTTACAACGTGCGCGTGACGGGCGGCAAACTGATCGCTAACGGAGGTTATGGGATCAACAACACGACCGCTGGTCCCTTGTTGATGTCAGGCAACGTATGTTTAACTGACAACACCAGCGGCGTTAGCAACGGGGCTGTTTGGAATCTTGCGCCTCGTCAAGCGGTTGATGACTATTTCTATATGAACCTTGGCGGCGACAAGACGCTTGCCAACGGCACATCGCAGATCAATTTTTACCCCAACGATTACATCGTACACAATCGAACGTCGCCAAGGAAATTGCGGTTCTACATCGGCGGCGTTGAGGTATTTGATATCGGTGCGGATTCTGTTGACTCGCTTATCCCGTTCAAACTCAAGACCTACACCGTTGCTACGTTGCCAGCCAGCCCCGTCAAGGGATGGGTTGCTATGGTAACGGACGCTACCGCTACGACGTTCGCTAGCACCGTTGTTGGTGGCGGTAGCAATAACGTACCCGTATACTATGATGGTACGAACTGGAAGATTGGATGAGCGATCTTGCCAACATAGTCCCATCGCGGGAGCAGATTGAGCAACTACAGGCCGAAATGGTCAAGATGCCTCAAGCCAATCTGCAAACTGAGCATTATTTCTCAGAAGCTGGGATGTATTGCAGGAAGGTTTTTCGTCCTGCTGGCACGTTGATTGTAGGAAAAGTTCACAAGCACCATCATTTGTTTTTGTGCGCGATGGGTGAAATAATTGCGTGGACCGAAAACGGGATGAAGCGTCTGCAAGCTGGCGATGTTGTTGAATCTAAGCCAGGGACCAAGCGCGTAACGCTGGCCGTGACTGATGCGATTGGCGTTACTATTCACCGTACAGACAAAACCGATCTTGATGAGATTGAAGCAGAACTTGTTGAGCCTGACAACACGGCGTTGTTTGACTCTAGTAATTTATTGAAAATCGCAGGAGAAATGAAAGCCCTGCAAGGAGAACTGCAATGACTTGGGTTGCAACGGCAATTGTTGGAAGTGCGCTTATTGGGGGATATGCCTCAAATCGAGCGGCAAGCACACAAGCACAAGCCGCCCAACAGGGCATTGATGCCCAACAACAAATGTTCAACAAACAAGTTGAACTGCAAGAACCGTTCCGGCAAGCAGGCATTGGAGCGCTTAACAAACTGATTCCACTTAGTGATTACACCAAATTTGGAATGGATCAGTTTCAGCAAGACCCAGGTTACGCTTTCAGATTGTCAGAAGGAATGAAAGCGCTTGACCGTACTGCTGCCGCTCGCGGCGGTCTGTTGTCTGGCGCTACACTTAAAGGTGCTTCGCGTTACGGTCAAGATCTTGCTTCGCAAGAATATCAAAACGCTTTTAACCGATACCAGATTGAACGCAACGCTCAACTAAATCCATTGCAATCATTGGCTGGTGTTGGGCAGACCGCTACCAACACGTTGACTGGAACCGCTGGGCAAATGGGGCAAAATCTTGCCACTGGTTATGGAAACATAGCCAATGCTCGCGCATCTGGTTACGTTGGTGGAACCAACGCACTTACATCTGCGCTTGGCACTGGTTTGAACTATATGCAAAATCAAGCATTAATCAATCGTTTGCCTTCAAGCAATTCTGTTGGTTATGGTGGGTCTCCTTATGGTTCTATGGCAAATACGGGAAATCCTTCTCTTGGCTACGACTGGGGTTAATCATGGCAATTGACTCATCTATTGCACTTGGCGTCCGGCCTCTGCAACTTGAAAATCCGTTGGCGATGTACAGCACGGTTGCTGGCATCCAAAACGCGCAGAACCAAAACGCATTGGCTCAGTACACTCTTGCCGCAGCACGACGCGGAGAAGAAACAGAAAACGCGCTTAACAAAGCATACATGGAAGCGTACAACCCGCAAACAGGCCAGATTGATTTGCCTACATTGCGCGGAAAAATTGCTACTGCTGGTGTTGGGTCAAAGCTTCTTGCAATTGAGAAGCAACTTGCCGAAGTTGAGAAAGAGCAACTTGCCCGTAAAGAACAACTTGGAAAAGTCGTCAACCAAAGGTTTGACCAATCAAAAGCATTGTTGGCAAACGTCAGAACGCCAGAAGAATACATTGCATGGCATGAAGCCAACCATGCTGATCCCGTTTTGGGAGAATATTTGAAAAGCCGAGGCGTGACCGCTGAACAGTCTCGCGCCCAAATTATGGCTGAACTTGCCCAGCCAGGAGGGTTCCAGCGTTTGGTTACGCGAAGCGCAACTGCGTTGGACAAGATGCCTGAGTTGTTGCGTTCTGAACAAGAACAAGCGGTCCTTGGTGGTCGCACACCAACCCAACCAATGGCTGCGCCAGCTACTAATGCTCTGGCCCCTATTGCGCCGCAAGCACAACCAGTCGCCAACGCAATGGTTGCGCCTCCGCAAACTTCTGCCGTTCCTACACCGGCTGTTACGGCCATGCCCGCAACGTCTGGATTGCAAGGGGAACTAAACGCGGTCAATGACGAAATTGCAAGACTTCAAGGTTCTGGTTCCGCTGGACTTTCTGGTGTTCAAGCAAGAATTAAGGCTCTTGAAGAACAGAAAGGACGGTTGTTTACGGCTATTACTCAAGAAAAGAATGCGGCAACTGCTGCCGAACGGTTAGCGTTTGAACGTCAAACAGCGGCAGATTTCAAAAGCACCCCTGCTGGTGTTGTCAGGATTGATAAAATTACTGGCAAAACGGAAATTGTTAAAGATGCTAACGGCAGGCCAGTCATGGACGTTTCTGCCGCTCAAGCAGCAGAAACTGCTAGATCTAATCTTGAACAAGAAAGAATTGCTAGATTTAACGCAAAACTTGCGTCTGATCGGCAAAAGCTTGAACAATGGAAAGTTGACAATCCAGAAAAAGAAATCAAAGAAGCTGACGGGGTTTTCGTTGCGGTTGACAAGCGTTCTGGCAAAGCAACTCCTATTACTGTTGGCGGCAAACCGTTGGAATCCGGCAAGCCTCTTAATGAAGCTCAAGGTAATTCTGTTGCCTATGGCATACGAATGAAAGAAGCAAATTCCGTACTTGAAGATCTTGCTAAGGCTGGAGTTGACAAATCTGCCGTTGGCGCTGGCGCTCCGTATGGCATAGGAACAGCGGTCAACCTTTTGACTGCAAGTCCAGAACAACAGCAAGTTCAACAGGCAAAAAATAATTTTATCACCGCAATCCTTCGCAAAGAATCCGGCGCGGCGATTGGTCAAGATGAATTTGCAAGGGAAGATCAAAAATATTTCCCGCAACGCGGCGACAGCGATGCCGTTTTGGCTCAAAAGAAACAAGCTAGGCAGACTGCCATCCGAGCAATGGAAATCCAAGCTGGCCCAGGCGCTAAAGAAATTAAAAACTTTGAGCCTCGTGGGCAGTCAACAACAAAATCTAACCCCGCTGTAGACGATCTTGTTAAAAAATACGGTGGATAATGGCTACCATTGAACAACTTGGTAAAGCGTTAGTAAACGCTGACGCTGCGGGGGACGTTGAAGCGGCAAAAATGCTGGCCGCTGAAATTAAACGGATGCGCGTACCTAGTGCCGCCGACATCCCCAGCGCAGTGCCGCAGCCAAAATATCAAGAACCATCTATGGCAGATCGGTTGCTTGGCATTCCAGAAGCAGCGTTGTCTACGATAACAGGTGCGGTTGCAATGCCTGTTGGGGCAATTGCTGGCATCTTGGGCGGCAGGTTAGGTCAAGGCCCAAACGTCAAGGCAATGGAAAGCGTGATGGAAGCGGGGACATATGTGCCACGCACCGAAAGCGGTCAGGAATATCTTCGTTCTTTGGGCCAACTAACTTCTGGCATTCCTGCGTTTATACCCGCTGTTGGTCAGGCAGGACAGGTTGCACAAGGCGTAAACGCTCTTGCCGCTCGATCTGCACCAGCAGCACAACGTGTAGCTCAAACTGTACAAAACGCTTTGGTACGGGCGCCAGAACCACAGATGTCTGGTGGTGGCGCAGCGTTGACGCAAGAAGCATTGTTGCGGGCAGAACGCGCTCAACGTCAGGGCATCCCGCTGACCAAAGGCGAGCAAACCCAAAGTCTGGCGCAACAGCAACTTGAGCAAGATTTGCTCAAGTCCAACAAGCCTCAGTTGGTAGCCCCGCTGACCAATCTAAAGCAACAGCAACAAGAAGCAATCGGTCGCCAGTTCCAAAGACTGACCGAAGCCACCGGCTCAACCGTAGCTGATGCTGATCCAATCTACCTGCGTGATGTTGGCAAACTTGTTGATAAGCCTTTAATGGCAGAGTACGAGAAGTCAATTGCAAATTATCGTAGCAAGTACAACGCGGCAGACAACGCTGGCGAGACTTTGCAAGAGGTTCCCTATCAAAGCTTGAAAGACTACATCAACAAGCAAACGCCTACAACCAGAACGTCGCTTGCTCCGATTTTGCAAGATACGCTTGAGCAACTCAAGATCAACGATCCAAAAAATACCGGCAACATTTCCATTCGGGCGCTTGAAGATGTGTATCAGAACATCGGCAAAAAAGCGCAGCCAGGGACGCCCAACTCAAATTACGGCAAAGAACTTAAAAATTTAATAGATCAATCAACCGAAGGCGCGGGAGGGGATCTGTACAAAGAGGCTCGCGCTGCTCGTCGCCAATTTTCCAAAGAGTTTGATGACGTTAGAGCAGTTGCCAAACTGGTTGGCAGCAAAGGCGAGGATCGGCTTGTCCGGTTGTCTGACGTATTTGATAACGTGGTGCTTGGCAGTTCAAAAGAAGACATTCAACACATTACTTCGTTGCTCAAACGTGCTGGCCCCGAAGGCGAACAAGCAATTAATGAACTAAAAGGCCAGACGGTCCAATGGCTCAAAGGTCAGGCAACCGGCGTTAATGGTGTGACCAAGTTTGACAGTTTCCGTAAAGCTGTTGACAAACTTGAAAAAGAAGACAAGTTGACTGAGTTGTTTGGTAAAGATGGCCGCGAGCAAATTCTTGACCTACGCGATACGGTCAAGGACGCAATGGTCAAACAACTAGGGGCGGTCAACTATTCCAACACCGCTAGCGCGTTGATGCGTGGGCTAGAAAATATTGCTTTGCGTGTTCCTGGCGCCAAAACCGTTGCGGAACTACGTCAAGACTACAGAACCAAAAAACAAGCTAAAGAAGCCGCAACCTTCAACGCTCTCGCACCCACCAACCAAAACAAATTGGTCCCATGATGGTTACATTATCTGAAGTTGATCACAAAATTGACGCCCACGTTGACATCTGCGCGATCCGATACGAAGGTATTGAAAAAGAAACGCGCGGTATCCACGCCCGGATCAAGCGACTAGAGCAGATCTTGGTCACCGGCTGCGGGTCAATCATCCTGTTGTTGCTGACCATACTGACTAGGGGTCACTAAACGGTCACGGTTAGTTAGTAAACTGAAGATTCCTTTTTTTGGAGCCTGACATGAAAGACGACATTCTTGACGCGATCAATGACTCTGAGCCAGTTGATGCCCTGAACGCTCTGTTCTCGGTGGCGTTCCTTGTTGCCAAAGCATCGAACATCAACGAGTTCACCTTGTCTTCGCTTTTCTCTTCAACCGCCGACGCGCTCTTCCAAGCCCACGCTGAAGATGAAGAAGTGGAAGAAGTTGAAGCCGAAGAGGTTGACGAACAGACCGACGAGTAATGATCTGGCCCCCCGATAACCTCGGGGGGTCACCCCGCCGCAACAAAACTGTGCTATTTGGTGTGGTCATTCTACAAGGATGAAGAATGAAGCCATCAAAAATCACAGATGAAGAGTTCTTGCGGTTGTGGGAAGAGCATAAATCACCAGTCAAACTAGCCAATATAACAGGCATTTCTGAGCGTCGTGTTCATTCTCGACGCCGTTCTTTAGAAAACAAATTAAAAGTCAACCTTGCGGTTGGCAAACCAATCCACATCCAAAAAGCCAGACATGAAGCTGGCTTGACTGATGGCATCGCCATCATCTTCTCTGACGCCCACTTCTGGCCCGGTATCCGCACAACCGCCTTCAAAGGCCTTCTGTGGGCGATAAACGAACTTAAACCGCACGTTGTCATAGCCAACGGCGATATTTTTGATGGAAGTTCGATCAGCAGACACGCTAGAATAAATTGGAGCGCGGTCCCAAACGTGAAGCAGGAGCTAGAAGCGTGCCAAGCCGCGCTCAAAGAGATTGAGGATGCTTGCGAAAAGGCCCGCCATCATACCCAATTGATCTGGCCGCTAGGTAACCACGATTCGCGCTTTGAATCGCGTCTATCAGAGGCCGCACCGCAATTTGAAGGGGTCGGCGGCACGGCACTTAAAGACCATTTCCCCAAGTGGCATCCGTGCTGGTCTTGTTGGCTGTCCGATAATGTAGTAGTCAAGCATAGATACAAGGGCGGCGTTCACGCTACCCACAACAACACCGTAAATTCTGGGGTCACGACTATCACCGGCCATTTACACAGTCTCAAGGTCACGCCGTTTGGGGACTATAATGGGACTCGATGGGGTGTAGATACTGGTACGCTTGCTGAGATTGATGGGCCGCAGTTTATAGACTACCTTGAAGACGGCCCCGTCAACTGGCGCAGCGGGTTTGCCGTCATAACGATGAAAGACAGCAAACCGCTCTGGCCGGAGCTAGTCAGCAAGCACGCAGAAGGTATCATCAACTTCCGTGGTCAACTTATTGATGTGAGCAAACTATGACTGAAAAGTTGGAAGCCAAGTCGCAGTTGATTGAGAAGACCGCGTTTGCCGTCTTACCGATTCTGTTTACCTGCGTTGTCTACCTGATGAGCGCGTTGGACAAGATCACACACGATGTGACGGTTCTCAACGCCAAGATCAGCCTTGTGGTCACCAGCGACAACAAGCAAGCCGCCAACAGCGGCGCAGAACTGGCTCGGGAAAAGTTGCGCCAAGATTTGGAAAAGCAGATTGGTGAGAATCGAGAACTTATTCACCTAAACCGTGAACGCATTGTGATCCTTGAACAAAAGGTGAAGTGATGGCTGACTTCAATCCAGCTTTTGAGAAAATGATCGTCGATGAAGGCGGTTATGTTTTACACACTGTTCCGGGTGATACCGGGGGAATGACTTATGCAGGAATTGCACGCAACCCAAATCCTAACTGGCCCGGTTGGAACCTCATTGACCATGGTGCTATCGACAATCCACTCCTTACTGGGATGGTGCGAAACTTTTATAAAGTTGAGTTTTGGGATCGTGTACGAGGGGATGAAATTACGCAGCAAGTTGTTGCAGAAAACATCTTCAACTTCGGCGTAAACACCGGCATCAAAGTCGCAGTCAAGCTGGCGCAGTTGATCGTAGGCGCTACGCCAGACGGATCGGTTGGCGACAAGACCTTGCAGAAGTTTAACAATGTTGAACCTGAAGCCTTCAAAAAAGCCTACGCGCTGGCGAAGATCACGCGCTACGCTGACATCTGCAACAAAAATCGTACCCAGTCCAAGTTCCTTCTTGGCTGGCTCAACCGCACCCTCGCAGGACTCAAGTAATGGATCTTATTGGAATAGGAAGTATCATTGAAGGCGTGGGCAAGGTCGCGGGCGACCTCATTACGACAGACAAAGAACGCCTTCAGATGGCGTTGGAAGACCGCAAGCTCGACCTTGAAGAGAAGCGTATCGACCAAGCTACAGACCTCGCGCAAGTGGACATCAACAAGATCGAAGCGGCGTCTACTAGCGTATTTGTCTCTGGCTGGCGTCCTGCTGTGGGTTGGGTTGGGGTTGCTGGCTTGGCTTACCAGTTCTTAGGCTACCCCCTGATGCAATGGATCTGGGCGTTTGGGCAGGGCGTTGACCTAATCCCGAAGGGTCTGGCCGCACCGCCAGACCTTCAGGTTGAGCAATTGATGACTCTACTTGCTGGTCTTCTCGGCTTCGGTGGTATGCGAAGTTTCGAGAAATCCAAGGGTGTCGCGGCGAAGTAAGTCGCGGTAGGCGTTAATCGCCGCTTTTAGATCGGCGTTTAGCGCCTCAACCTCCGCATTCAGCAAGTTCATGCGCTTGGTCGCTTCCTTGGCAAACTGCACAAGGTTTTGGTACTGCCACGTTTCAAAGTTAGCCATGCAATTCCTTTCTTGGTAAGTTTCTAAGGATATACGAATACTCTGGCTCTATTGGAGAAGGGCCGATGTTGAACACAAAATACTTTCTGTTTTCTTCTCCAACTTCACGTTTGGAGACAGAACCATTGGCGCACAAACGGTTCAATATCCCAAATAATGCTTTGGGCGTTACGCCCGGTATGTTCATTTCTTTTCTAGTCATCTCCCCGTGTTCACTTAAATAATCCAGAACCTTCTTTTGGCTCATATTCACCTCAAAATAGTGCGTCTGGTACGTTAGATAGATCCAGCTTTGGTTTACGCTGGCGTTTGATTTTTTGGACGATGTGCGGGTATGGCGGCATATGCCAGACCCACCGGACGACGTTGCCCTCGTCGTCAAGGATGCCGTACTTGATCATGCGATCTTGTCCTTAAAGCCGCTTGTGTGTAGACGCTTAAAACAAGCTTCGCATTTCCATCTAAACCCTTTGCCGCTTGATAAAGGAACCTTGTGGCTTGCAGGGTTTACTTGGCATTGCTGGCAATTGACGTTTTGATAGGGGCAGTCGCGTCCTTGGTTGCAGTTGCCGTTACAACACTTCACTTCCACGATCCACCCCTTGCCGCCATCTGACCAGCTAAGAACGCCGCTTTGTACGCACCATCATTGGTGTTAGCTCGCAGCAACTGCTCTTTAAGATGGTTAATCTCAACTTGAGATTGCTTGGTTGCTTCATCCCACGCCGCCTCCCAAGCATCCCACATAGTTGCCTCCCTTGGGTCATAACTTCCAATGGGGATATTCTTGTGAAATACAGACCGCCATTTGCGCCATGCTTCTGTTTTGCTCATAGCCGTGCCTTTATCAAGATTTTGAGTTCTGAACTGCTAAACAAACGATCTTTACCTTGGAAAATAATCTTCTCTGTCCACGGCCTTGACCACAGGCATTGAAGCTCTGGGACCGCACGGGAGTTGAGCAACTCTTCGGTTGTGTAGGTGACTACACCCAATCCCACCCATTTGTGCGGCTCAATGAAGTGTGGTACTACGATTTGCTCGCTGTTGGGCAACCTAAATACGGGTTCTAGCGCGTAGTCAGTAAATCTTTGAAGCATTTCAGTAAGACTGAAATTTACTTTGAACTCTGGTTTTTGTTTCTTAGTCACTTCTGCTCTCCGATTTTGGTTTTGGCATCGTCAAATCCATACCCCACAATGACCCGATGCCCACAGCCTTGTAGGTATTCAATCCAATCCTTCTGTTCTGGTCTTAACACACCTCCTTTCTGACGTTTCATCTCAATCCACAAACCCCACGACGGCACAAACAGGTCAGGAACCCCGGCGCTAACGCCTTCAGTTTTGAGCCTTGCCGCCACGCTGATGCTGCGCTTTTCCCCGTTTGGAATGGCAAAGATGCGAACGTCTGGATACGTCTGGCGAAACCAACGCACCAGGTCACGTTGCTCTTCATGCTCTGTTGGCATCACCATTTCCTACTCACCACTCGGTAGAATTTTCCATCGCGTTTGTACTCAATGGATACTGGGTGAAACCCTTGGTTCATCTGCGCCACAACATAATCAACCGCGTCTGACTCAGCCACTTCATTGATCTGGTTCAGTACCGCTTGGGCTTTGTTGGCGATGTAGTACAACGTACCCAACGCCTTCTCACCGGCAAACCCAGAATGCAATATGGGAAGATATTCGGTGATAGGCGAATCGCTTAGACCACCGTAGTAAGTGATTGATACCATCAATTTGCCGCTGGCCTGACTAACGTGCCGCCGCCAAGACCAGTCGGTGACCGCCATCTCGGTCCCGTTGTTCCCCATAATGTCGTCATACTGTAGCTTTAGTTTCTTAGGCTCAACGACGGGAAAATCCGTCCCGCAAGCGGGGCATACGCGCACCGCCAAAGCACAGATCTCGTTGCAGTTGTCGCATACCTTTACCGGGGCTACACCGTCACCAGATCCTCCTTTTTTGGGAGGTTGGACGTTAGTGATCGGGCCGTGCGTTGCAACCACCTTGGCAAAATCCAACACCAAACAATGATCGGTGTGGCTCTTAGGCCGCATTCCTCGACCGGCCATCTGGATGTACAAGCCAGGGGACATCGTTGGGCGCAGCATGGCTATCAGGTCAATATCTGGGTAATCAAACCCCGTGGTCAGCACGTTGGCGTTAGTCAACGCCTTGATTTTTCCGGTCTTAAATTCATCAATAATCTTCTCGCGTTCTTTCTTGGTCGTGTCTCCAGTCACGCACTTAGACGGTATGCCCCAGTAATTCAAAATCTCACAAACGTTCTGGGCGTGAGATACGCCGGTACAAAAGAACAACCAATGCTGCCGATCTTCGGCCAGCGCAATGACCTCGCTGACCACGCGCACGTTTTGATCTTTGGTGTTGACCGCCTTCTGTAGCTCCCCTTCAACAAACTCGCCGCCGCGCTTAGCAACGCCATTGGTATCAAGTTTGGTTGTGGTTACTTTGGAGCGCAGCGGGGCAAGATGCTTCTTAAAGATCAACTCTTCAATCGTTACTGGTTCAATTAGTGCGTTGAAGATCGCCGGCTCATCCGTAATCATGCCGTGGCCTAGTCGGTACGGGGTGGCGGTCAGGCCAATGACCCGAAGGTTAGGGTTGATGCGTTGAAGTTGGCGCAGCAGATCGCGGTAACCGCCTGTGTCCTTGTGATTAACCAGATGGCACTCGTCAATAATCACCAGATCAACGTGGTCAATTTGCGATGCCTTGTCCCGCACCGATTGGATGCCGGCAAACGTGATCGGCTGGTGTAACTCACGCCGCCCTATACCCGCGCTATAGATACCAAGCGGAGCGTCCGGCCAATGTGCGTACATCTTCTCGGCGTTCTGCTCAATCAACTCCTTGACGTGGGTAAGCATCAAGATGCGAGTCTCAGGCCATTTGGTCAGCGCGTCTTCGCAAATAGCCGCCACGATGTGGCTCTTGCCTGATCCTGTTGGCAAAACCAGGCAAGGATTACCCAAATAGCCAGCAAGAAACCAGTTGTACAGGTCATCTATGGCCCGCTGCTGGTAGTCACGAAGGATCATCCAACTACCCGCGCATCAAACATCTTACGAAACTCAATCATCCCTTCGTCAGACTCAGCGCAAGCGGCAGCGTTAGCAACCAACTCCTTAGACCCGTACACGACATCACCTGGCTCGCCGTTCACCACTTCCTTGCCGTTGATGACATAAATGGTCTGCCACTCGTCACCGGCTTCTTTGCGCTGCCACGGGACCATATCGGGGTGTAGAACATGGGAGCCACAACCCTCGTGCTGCCATTCAACAGGAATCTCGTTACCAGCGTGGCGCTCGCAGATCCACTTGGAATCCTCAGTAGCCGTACTATGGGCGCAGGTGCGGCAGTTAACTTCTTTTGTCAGGCGGTCGCCGTGGCAGAACTCATGCGCGGCACACCACTTGCATTGATACCAGCTAGGGTCTGCGCTTAAAGGCTCGGGCATCCGGTCTGACAAGGCGATGCGCTTGCCACGGGCTATTGCGTTTTCGGCAACGCCTTTGTCGTACTCCACTCTTTCGGTGTATATCCTGTCGTCATCTTTGCAGACAGCCACATACAACGCGCGGTCAATACCAGTGCCGTGCATATAAGACTGCATTTGCACAAAGTGATCAAATTTTGCGCGTTCCACACCCTTGTCTTCGACTTGTTCAAACGATTTTTTATTGTGGGTTTTGTACTCACAAACGTGTTTCTTTTGTGGCGCTCCCGGCACTCCAGATAAGGCAATGTCATCTATGCTCCCGCTAATGTGACAACCAAAGTCCACGCGCTCTTGCGCGCGCCCAGGCTTAAACTGAATGCCAATGGCCTGTAAATCATCCTTAATCGTGGCCTCTTCGTTTTGCCCGCGTCGGAACATACGCAACACGCGGCCTTCAAACTTACTTGCCACCGCCCAGCGGAACGACAGCCATAGCCAACGGTCGCAAGCGTGACCAAGCTGGCTTGCGCCAAGATGGGCGCGTGGCCTTTCTGGTTTGCTGGCGTGGTGCTGGTCAATTAACTCGGGGATGCTATACTGAGCGTCAGGTATTTTCATCTCGTGTGCTCTCCTTGGTATCGATTTGCCCCGGCACTCCACCGGGGCATTTTTTTTGCCTGTTACTTCTTGGCCCACGGTGGCGCGGCCTTCACGCCCGCAACCGGAGCCGTTAGTGCAGCCTTTGGTGCAGGTGCAGCACCGCCTGACAACGACTTGAACCCTTTAACCTCGTTGCTGTTGCCGTACTGCTCCGAGATCCGAATATCCAACTTGATTGACAGGTTGCCGCCAATCATCTGGTCCGTATCCTTAAGAGATGTCAAGCCAATCGCCCGCATGATCTCGCCGAGCTGTTGCCGGCCAATCTCCTCGGCTTTTGGGTTGGGGTTGCGTACATTCAAGTTGCCAAACACCACGCGGCCCTGGTGAGTTGGGCCTTGGATGTCATAACGGATCTTGATGTATTTGCCGTTGCCCATCTTCGTTGGCATCACTTCTGCGTTAGAGATTGTTGCGGTGTACCAGCCAGCGGGCAGTGGTTCAAAGTTGCGCTCCGACTGAGGTAGCGAGGCAACGTCAAAAGTTTCGTCTAAAAGCATTTCACTTCCTTGTGATGGTGAACGATGGGCGACCGGGCTTGGCAGTAATCGCTGCCGCAAACGGTTTGGTGATTGACTCGTCCGTTGCTTTCCAGACGGTCATATTGATCTCGGGTTTCCAGCGGAACACCGTGGACAGATGCTCTTCACTCCCCGTCTCATGGGCGATGACCAGCAACTTGTCAGCGTTGACCGTCCGGTTAACTCGACCTTCAATCTTAATAGCGAAAGGTGACCCGACTTGCACCACGTTCTCAGTCCCTTCAAACGTCTCGGGAAACTGAACCTTTTCGGCAATCTGGTCTTCAATCTCGCGCCGTTTCTCAACGGCAACCTTCTCGGCTTCCTTGTAGCCAATCCAACGCTCGGCAAGTTCGTCCAGCGTGATGTCATCAAAGATTCTCATTGTTCTTCCTCCAAGATTTCAAATTTTCTAGTCACCATTTCTTCGGCATACTCAAAAGCCAACTTAGCTATGTACCGTTGGTGGGCAGCGCTTTCATCGGGACAGTTTTCGTTGCGGATGATTAAACCGATCAACGCTGCTGCCGCAAAAAAATCGTGTATCTCCATCACGCACCTCCAATTTTCTTAATGATGTCGCCGAGATCGGCGTCTTCCCAAACATCAAGTTTGCCGCTGCGGTCCTTGGCAAGCCACAACCCATCGCCATCGGTCATCAAAGCGCGGCGGGTCATCCCTTCGGCATCCTTCTCCACCCGCAAAGCCAGCACCTCGTCAAAGAAGTAGGGCAGCGACTGGCCGGTCTTGTTACCCGGCATAGAGGGCGCATACAACACGCGGCCCATCTCGTCCTGAGTCTTTTCCAATTTTGCCGACATATAGACGTGCTTACCGGGCAAGTCACGAAAGCCTCGAATGATGTCGGCCATCTGCTCTTGCATCGCGCCGTAAGCAGCGCGTGGATCTTTGTTGATCTTCTTCTCCGCGTTCAGCACCACCTCGGCGATTTCCGAGATGCTGTCAAGCGCCACCGACTCAAACTCTGCCGCTTCGGTGCTGCTAGTCAGCCACTTGTAAGCTTCCCTAAGATCATCCATGCTCGTGATCTCAATGAACGGCAAGTTAGTATCTGCAATCGATAGCAAACCGCCTTCGGCACTCAAAATGACCGGCGTTGGTAAGGTTGGGATAAGACTGGTCTTACCCGCACCTGCTTGACCGTAGACCAGAAGCTTGACCGCTTGCGCGGTGGCCTCCTTTGTCCTCTTCAATAAAATTGCCATCAGATGCCTCCACTTAACGCAAGAAACAAACAGATGGCAGCAGATGCGCCAACTGCTATTGACGCCAGCACAATGACCCAGGGGGGATCTTCTTTCGGTTCAATCATGATTACTCCTTGGTTGGAACCGCACATTCGGGCCATCCGGTTGTGCAGTTGTTGCTAGATTAACGGTTTCCACGTAGAGTGTCAACAGAAAGTTTCAACCCAAGGAGAAAAAGTGACAACAGAGGAAGCGATCAAGCACTTTGGCGGGCTGAAAAAGCTCGCCGATGCGCTTGGGATATGGCCGCAGGTGATCTACAGGTGGGGTGAACGCCCGCCGATGGCGCGACAGTACGAGATCGAAGTTAAAACCGAGGGAAAGCTGCGTGCAGATCATGAACAAGATTGAAGCCGCCCTGACTTACGCCTCATGGGGTTGGCGAGTACTACCAGTAGTGCCAAACGGCAAGGTTCCAGCCACCGCCCATGGGGTCAACGATGCAACGACAGACCCGGCCCAGATCCAGCGTTGGTGGGGTCAGAACCCTAACTTGAACGTCGGTATTGCTTGTGGCAGCGCAAGCGGTATCGTGGTGTTTGACATTGACCCACGCAACGGCGGCGACGCTAGTTGGGAGCAATGGCTCTCTGATCACGGCCAGATCCCTGATGGCGTGATGGCGATGACCGCCGGTGGCGGGCAGCATTACGTTGCCAAGCACGTGGACGGCATCCGATCCTGCAAGCTGGCCGATGGGATAGACCTGCTGGCCGATGGCAGGTACTTCATCGTTTACCCGTCCACAATCGAGAACCGCGCCTACGAGTGGGAAGCATCTAGCGATCCGTTGGACGGTGTAGCGCCAACCGAAATACCAACCCATTGGTTGCCGCTCCTTGGGCAGCGCAAAGTCGCGCCCACAACCAACGGCGATTTGATCCAAGGTAACCGTAACGATGGCTTGACCAGTTTGGCCGGTGCGATGCGCTCGTTTGGGATGACTGAAGCGGAGATCTTGGCCGCGATTAGTGTTGCTAATGAGACACGTTGCGAAATCCCATTACCATCAAGCGAGATCAAGCAGATTGCAAGGTCAGTCACGCGGTACGAACCAGACGCAGACGTTGCAGCTAGTAACGCGCTCGGTTCTGCGGCCCTTGACACGCTTTTTACGCAAGAGGAAACACGAGACTACTTCCTGACCCGTGCGACGAGCTTCTTGGGCCAACCAAGCCCTGTGCCGTGGATTGTGAAGGGATGGCTTCCGGCATACGCCACAACGATGATGTATGGCGAGTCTGGGGTAGGTAAGACGTTCGTTGCGCTGGACATGGCTTGTTGTATCGCCAGCGGGATCGACTGGCACGGAATTAGAACCAAGCCCGGCATCGTGGTGTATCTAGCCGGTGAGGGTAACTACGGTATGCGCCAGCGTATCGCAAGCTGGTGCAAACGTAACAACGTGACCAGTCTGGACAACTTGCTAATCAGCAACAAGGCCATTGACATGGACGGCCCCGGCGCTGCCACTCAGGTGATCGCGGCAGTCCGGGCGTTGACCTCGGAACCAGTTGCGTTAGTCAACATCGACACCTTGAATAACCATATGTCAGGAGACGAGAACTCGGCCAAAGACTCAAGGGCGATGATCAATGCCTGTAACGTGGTCTCAATGGCTCTCAGCGCCACGACCATGCTGATCCATCACTTAGGCCACAGTAACGAAGCCAAACAGCGTGCGCGCGGTTCTAGCGCGTGGCGCGGGGCACTGGATGCGAGCATTTTGGTTCATGGCAAGACGCATGAGATCGTCGTGTCTTGCACCAAGCAGAAAGATGCGCCAGAGCCAGCGGACTTGTTCGGATGTCTAAGCCCAGTTGATCTGGGTTGGCAGGACGAAGATGGGATGCCGCTGCCTGGGGCGGTGTTTGAGATGTTTGCCGAGGGCGACCTTCGGATGCCTACTCCTAAGGAGGACAAACTAGCAGAACACAAAACCAACTTGGAACGCGCTTGGTTCGTTGGCGGTGCGAAAGTTGTGGATGAAATGCCCTACGTCAGCAGGGAGGCGTTTAAGACGTTTCTGTTAGAGCAAGGCGTCAAAGCCAACTCGGTTGACCAGCACCTCAAGGCATCGGCAAGACCGGGGATGATCATCAGGGATCTGACGGATGCTGAAATTTTAGGCAAGCACGATAAAGGATGGCTGGTTAAAGATACAGTCTTGGGGTCTAAACTCATTCTAAAAGTTAGTCCGTAACAACCGTAACACGCCGTAACATGGCGTAACATTGTTACGGCGGCAAAGGCGAGTTTACCGTAACGTAACGTAACACACCCTTTAGGGTGTTACGGTGTTACGGTACGATGCGGGGCGTTACGTTACGCAAAGGTTTCACCTTGAGGGGAAAATTGGGAAATGGCGAAAACTGAAAATTCAGTTCAAGAAAAGAAGAAGAATGGAGGCGCTCGTCCAAACGCAGGTCGGAATCCGTTTGAGCCGAATGATAAGGATCGAGAGATGGTTGAGAAGCTGGCGAACTGGGGAGTGGCTGAGCATCACATTGCGCCGTTGATTGGCGATGGCATAAATACGACGACGCTACGCAAGTACTTCATGACCGAGCTTGAGCGCGGCAGGGCGAAGGCGAGCGCCGGGATCGGTAAGACGCTGTTTCAGAAGGCGATGGCCGGCGACGTAGCGTCGCTCATCTGGTGGACGAAGACGCAGATGCGCTGGACCGAAGCACCGCGCCAGATCGAACTGAGCGGCAACATCAGCATCACCGACGCACTCGCCCAGGCGCAAGCACGCTTGATCGAGGCCGAGATCATTGAGATGGATACGCCGTTACTGACCGTAACGGAGCCTGTTACGGCTGTTACGGATGCGGTTACGGTAAGTGAGAAGGTATGTATTGATGCAAAACACCCCGCAAACCCGCATGAATCCTAGGCCGATGGCGGACGCATCCTCCGCCATCATTCCAATGCGTCGCAGCGCTGATGGCAAAAGTCCAATGAAATCAACGGTTTAAAGGTCAAAGTTCAGGCCCCGACGGTCCGACCGAGGGTTTTCCCCTACGCGCCGAGGGGGCCGGGTAGGGCCGGCGGGCGACCGGTCACGGTAACGGTGGCCCCGCAAGAATTTTTTTTATTTTTTGAAAAATGTCTTTATCAATCACGCCGATCTCGCTTGAAGAGGCCAACGCCTTTGTTGAGATACACCATCGGCATCACAATCCGGTGGTCGGGCATAAGTTTTCAATTGCGGTGAGTGATGGCGATAAGGTGGTTGGCGTGGCGATTGTTGGTAGGCCGGTATCCAGGCATTTGGATAACGGTTGGGTGCTTGAGGTAAACCGATGTTGTACGGACGGAACCAAGAACGCTTGTTCAATGCTGTACGGTGCGGCTTGGCGTGCGGCGAAAGCGTTGGGGTACAGAAGGTTGATTACCTACACGCTACCGGCAGAGGGTGGCGCTAGTCTGAAGGCGTCTGGATGGAATTGTGTTGGCGAGCGTGGCGGCGGCAACTGGAACGTCAAGAGCAGACCAAGGATTGATACTGACGAACTTCTGCGTGGGCAGAAGTCGCTCTGGGAAGCGGTTTAAGGGATAACCATGCAAAAAACCAAGTACAGCGCCGAAGACGAACAAATCCTGATGACCAAGCTCTGGTCGCCGGCGGTTGCTGACAACCCAGAGGCGTTCGTGTTGTTTGCGTTCCCGTGGGGTCAGGCGAACACGCCGTTAGCAAAGTTCAGCGGGCCGAGGAAGTGGCAGCGCGAGATCCTGCGAGATATTGCCAATCACATCAAGGAGAACCAAGACCAGGTTAATATGCAGACGCTGCGCGAGGCGGTCTCGAGCGGGCGGGGGATTGGAAAGTCCGCGCTGGTGAGTTGGCTGATCCTGTGGATGTTGACCACTAGGATTGGTTCAACGGTGATTGTGTCTGCGAACAGCGAGAGTCAGCTGCGCTCGGTGACCTGGGGCGAGTTGACCAAGTGGCAAGCTATGATCATCAACAGCCATTGGTGGGAGATCAGCGCGACTAAGATCGTACCGGCGGCGTGGCTAACGGAACTGGTTGAGCGGGATCTTAAAAAAGGTACGCGCTACTGGGCAGCAGAGGGTAAGCTCTGGAGTGAAGAGAACCCGGACGCCTACGCCGGGGTTCACAACCACGACGGGATGATGTTGATCTTTGACGAGGCGTCGGGGATACCGGACCCGATCTGGGCGGTGGGTGCGGGGTTCTTTACCGAGAACATCCTAGATCGCTATTGGTTTGCGTTTAGTAACCCAAGGAGAAATAGTGGGTACTTCTTTGAGACATTTCATGGCAAGCGGGATTTTTGGAAGGGGCGGCAGATTGATGCCAGGGAGGTTGAGGGGACGGACAAGAATACTTATGAGCAGATCATCGCCGAGTATGGCGAGGATTCACCTCAAGCGCGGGTGGAGGTATACGGGGAGTTTCCAGCTAGTGGGGACGACCAGTTCATTGGACCGCGACTGGTGGATGATGCGATGGAGCGGGAAAAATACAAGGATCAGACCGCGCCGATTGTCATTGGTGTTGATCCGGCGCGAGGAGGATTGGATTCAACGGTGATTGTGGTGCGCCAAGGACGCGACATTGTTGCGATAAAGCGGTTTAGGGGCGACGATACGATGACGACCGTTGGCAATGTCATTGACGCGATTGAGGAGTACAAGCCCACGTTGACGGTGATTGACGAAGGTGGATTGGGGTATGGAATACTTGACCGATTGGTTGAACAAAGGTATAAGGTGCGAGGGGTCAATTTTGGCTGGAAAGCCAAAAACCCGGTGATGTGGGGCAATAAGCGGGCAGAGATGTGGGGTGCTATGCGGGACTGGTTGCGGTCTGCGAGTATTCCAAAGGATCGGCAGTTAAAGGCAGATCTGGTTGGCCCGATGAAAAAGCCCAACAGCGCGGGTACGATTTTCCTTGAGGGAAAGAAGGAGATGAAGTCTAGGGGTTTAGCGAGTCCCGATGCGGCTGATGCGTTGGCCGTAACCTTTGCTTACCCTGTGGCGCATCGAGAATACAAAGAGCCACCTAGAACCTTGCGGTCTAGTGGGTCTACAATGTCTGGATCTTGGATGGGTGCATAAATGCTCAAAAAGTCTGCTTCTCCTAAAGCGTTCAAAGAAAACATCAAGACTGAAGTAAAAGCCGGTAAGCCGGTCAAGCAAGCGGTAGCGATTGCCTACGCTACCAAGCGTGAAGCGGCGAAAAAGAAATGAGTAAGCCCGGACTTTATGCCAATATCCATGCGAAACAGGCACGTATCGCTGCTGGTTCTGGCGAGAAGATGAACAAAGTTGGCAGCAAAAATGCGCCAACCGCTAAAGACTTCAAAGAGTCTGCAAAGACGGCAAAGAAAAAGTGAGCGATTACACCGGGATTAACGCTGTTGGCAACGTCGCACTGGGTGGCAAACCACTCAAGAGCGACTCGGATGTGCTGTCAACAGCGCGGGATCGCCTGTCAATGGCAATCTCGGCGTATTCCGAGAGTCGGGAAGATGAGCTAGACGACCTGCGGTTTTACGCTGGCTCGCCCGATAACCAATGGCAATGGCCCGCCGATGTGCTGGCAACCCGCGGTGCGGTGCAAGGGCAGACGATTAACGCGCGGCCATGCTTGACTATAAACAAGCTGCCGCAGCACGTACATCAGATTACCAACGACCAACGCCAGAACCGCCCTAGCGTCAAAGTTATTCCGGTTGATGACAACGCTGATGTTGAGGTTGCCGAAATTTACAACGGCATGATCCGGCATATTGAGTACATCTCGGATGCGGATGTGGCATACGACACGGCTTGCGAGAACCAAGTCGCCTATGGCGAGGGCTACATTCGCATTCTGACCGAGTATTGCGACGACGATACGTTTGACCAAGACATCAAGATCGCCCGCGTTCGCAATAGCTTCTCGGTCTACATGGACCCGTTGATTCAAGATCCGTGCGGCTCGGACGCGAAGTGGTGTTTTATCACCGAGGACTTGAGCCAAGACGAATACCACCGGCTTTTCCCGAATGCGTCGCCGCTTTCTACGTTGGAAACGCTTGGTGTTGGTGACCAGAACTTGAGCCAATGGCTCAATACCAACACGATTCGGATTGCAGAGTATTTTTACTGCGATTACGAGCGCAAAACGCTGAATTTGTACCCCGGCAACGTGACTGCGTTTGAGGGAACGCCAGAAGACAAGCAGTTAAAGGCGGTTTACGGGAAACCTAAGAAGTCGCGCGAAGCGGATATTAAGAAAATCAAGTGGTGCAAGATCAACGGCTACGAAATCCTTGAAGAGCAGGAGTGGGCCGGTAGTTGCATCCCTGTTGTGCGGGTAATTGGTAACGAATACGAGGTTGAGGGCCGCATTTACATCAGCGGGCTGGTGCGTAACGCCAAAGATGCCCAACGGATGTACAACTATTGGACTAGCCAAGAGGCAGAAATGCTGGCGCTAGCTCCAAAGGCCCCCTTTATTGGTTATGGCGGTCAGTTTGAGGGCTACGAGTCCCAATGGAAGACCGCCAACACCAATAACTGGCCTTATTTGGAGGTCAACCCAGATGTAACGGACGGCCAGGGTGCGATTCTGCCGTTACCGCAACGCGCACAGCCTCCGATGGCGTCATCTGGTCTGATGCAAGCCAAATTGGGCGCATCGGAAGACATTAAGTCTGCTACCGGGCAGTACAACGCTAGTCTAGGGCAGCAATCCAACGAGCGTTCCGGTAGGGCTATTTTGGCCCGCCAACGTGAGGGCGATGTAGGCACTTACCACTACCAAGACAACCTAGCACGGGCTGTTCGCTACGTTGGCCGGCAATGTGTTGAGTTAATCCCGAAAATCTACGACACGCAGCGCATCGCCCGGATTATCGGGATTGATGGCGAGACGAAGATGGTCAAAATTGACCCTACGCAGCAGGAACCTGTGCGTAAGATCCAGAATCAAGAAGGGATTGTGATCGACAAGATCTACAACCCGTCTGTTGGCAAGTACGACGTAGTGGTTGCAACTGGTCCGGGCTATGCTACCAAGCGCCAAGAGGCTCTTGAGGCGATGGCGCAACTGTTGCAGGGTAACCCGCAGTTGTGGACAGTCGCGGGCGACCTGTTTGTTAAGAACATGGACTGGCCGGGTGCACAGGAAATGGCAAAACGGTTTGCCAAGACGATTGACCCCAAACTCATGGGCGACGCCGAAGATAACCCACAATTGCAAGCAGCGCAGCAGCAAATGCAAGCAATGGCGGCAGAGTTGGATCAACTGCACCAGATGTTGCAGAATGTCGGCAAGTCGATGGAAGCGCAGGACATGGAGCGCAAGGACTACGAAGCCAAGATAAAGGCGTTTGACGCTGAAACTAAGCGTATTGCAGCGGTCCAAGCCGGTATGTCTGAAGAGCAGATTCAAGACATCGTTATGGGTACGCTACACGGTATGATTACGAGTGGCGATTTGGTTAGCGAGATGCCCGGACGGGAAACGAACGAAATGCTGCCGGAATCGGCTGAGTACGCACCACAGCAAGGGATGATGCAATGAAAGCCGCAGATTTTGTAGGTTTGCTGTTCTTAGGGCGTGATGTAGCCCATTCGGTGCATTTGAACACCCGTAGTTTTAGCAAGCACAAGGCGTTGCAGAAGTTCTACGAGTTGATCATTGAGGCGGCAGACGATTTTGCCGAAGCCTATCAGGGGCGGCATGGCCTAATTGGGCCAATCACGTTGATGTCAGCCAAGAAAACGACTAACATCATAGAATTCTTGGAAGCTCAGTTAGCTGAAATTGAAGCTGCTCGTTACGAAGTTGTCGACAAGACTGATATGTCTTTGCAGCAGTTGATTGACAACATCATTGAAGTCTATCTGAGAACCCTCTACAAACTACGCTTCTTGGCGTGAGGTAAATATGGCCGCGACGTACAAATATTTAACGGCATCGGCTAACGTCAAGCCGATGGGTGGCAAGCTCAAGGGCATCTTCGTATCTGCCGCCAGCAGTACACCTACGATTACGGTGTACAACAGCGCAGCCGCTACCACGACCGACACGATTGTCGGGGTATTTACGCCAACTGGTGCAACCAGTTATGTGTTTACCGGCGACGAAGGTGGGGTTTACTTTAGCTCCGGCCTGTATGTTGTGATTAGTGGAACCGTTGCAGCAACGGTTTTCTTTGAGTAAAGCATGGCAAATACAACGATTACGGCACTACCGTCAGCGACTACCCCGCTTGCGGGAACCGAAGTCGTTCCTATTGTCCAGAGCGGCGTAACTAAAAAGGTTGCGGTTAGTGCGATTGGTGGTGGCTCGGGTACAGTCACCAGCGTATCGGTTGCTACTGCAAACGGTCTGGCTGGTTCCGTTGCTAGTTCAACGACCACGCCAGCAATTACGCTTTCAACGACGGTTACCGGGGTTCTTAAAGGCAACGGTTCGGCAATTTCTGCCGCAACTGCCGGAACTGATTATCTTGTACCCCCGTCTGGAACGTCCATTCTTAAAGGTAATTCTGGTGGGGCGCTGGCAAATGCTGTAGCCAATACAGACTATCAATCTCCGATTGCTTTGACAACTGTTGGAACCAGCGGCGCAGCTACGTTTAACGGCACTACGCTAAACATTCCAAATTACGCCAGCGGCGGCGGGTCTGGCACGGTCACTAGCGTTGGTATTTCTGCTCCAGCGTTTTTATCTGTTGGTGGTTCACCAGTCATATCATCTGGAACGCTTGCGCTAACGTACTCAGGTACTGCGCTGCCAGTTGCCAATGGTGGTACAGGCCAAACGTCTGCGACTGCAGCGTTTGATGCGCTTGCCCCAACCCAAACGGGCAATTCTGGCAAATACCTGACAACCAACGGTTCAACAACGTCTTGGGCTACGGTGTCTGGTTCTGGAACCGTAACAAGCGTCGCACAATCGTTTACCGGCGGTATTGTTTCTGTTGCTGGTTCGCCAATCATATCGTCTGGCACGTTGGCTTTGACCGTTGCCGGAACCAGCGGCGGCGTCCCTTACTTTTCAAGCGGTACGACTTGGGCATCTAGCGCAGCACTTGCGTCTAACGCGCTTATGGTTGGTGGTGGAGCTGGAACGGCCCCATCAACAGTCACAACAGGAACGGGTGTTGTTACGGCATTGGGTGTCAATACCGGATCTGCTGGTGCTTTTGTTGTTAACGGTGGGGCGCTCGGCACGCCGTCGGGCGGCACGGTCACAAACCTGAGCGGGACGGCCAGCATTAACATCAACGGTACAGTTGGTGCAACAACGCCAACAACCGGCGTATTTACAACTGCAACCGCTCGATCAACCGCAGTACAAGATTTTGTTGCATTGCAAGGTCGTGCTGGTGGAACGAATAGCTACGGTGTAACGCTTACCCCAACGACGCTGACTGCCAGCCGCACGTTAACGCTGCCAGATGCCAGCGGAACAATTCTGCAAAGCGGGACAACAGTTACGGTTGGGCAAGGTGGTACGGGGGCGTCCACACTTACGGGTGTTTTAAAAGGTAATGGCACTAGCGCATTTACTGCCGCCACTTCTGGTACGGATTATTCGGCAGGTACAAGCGCCCTTGCAACAGGTATTGTCAAATCAACAACCTCTACTGGAGCGTTGTCAATTGCTGTTGCCAACACAGACTACCAGTCTCCGATTACGCTTACAACAGTTGGTTCTAGCGGAGCCGCGACATTTAACGGTACTACGCTTAATATTCCGGTATACACGGGCGGTGGTTCTTCTGGCCCCATCCTTGAATCCTACCAAACCATCAGTTCCAACTATTCCCTAACCTCTGGCTCTAATGGTTTTAGTGTTGGGCCTGTATCTGTGGCGACTGGCGTTGCCGTAACTGTACCTACGGGCCAAGTTTGGCTCATCGCTGCTTAAAGGATCAATCATGAGCGCAATCAAACTTCAAGGCAATGCCAGCAATACTGGTACTTCAGTTTTGCAATCGGCAAATATTTCAACCACGGTTACCCAGACGCTTCCAACTGCTGATGGGCAGACGCTTGGTTATCTCAACGCTCCTCCGGTTGGGACCAAAAGCGCTTCGTATACATTGGTTGCTGCCGATGTTGGAAAATATGTCCAACTTACAACTTCTGGCGCGATTGTCATCCCCGCATCAGTTTTTGTTGAAGGCGATTTAGTTGTAATTTACAACAACACCAGTTCAACCAAAAGCATTACTTGCTCGGCAGTAACTGCTTATCTTGCTGGTGGTACGGGTACTGCTGTAACGTCAGCAACGATTGCAATCCAAGGTGTTGTCACCGTTCTGTTTAGTTCTGCCACCACTTGCGTCCTGACGGGCAACGTGTCATGAGTGGGATTATGCTTGCTGTGTTGGGTGGGAAAGCTGGTAGTATAGCACCTTCAACCGTTGAATATCTTGTTGTTGCTGGTGGTGGCGGTGGTGGTGCTGATCTCCTTGTTAGTAGATGCGCCGGAGGCGGTGGAGCTGGTGGATATTTAACTGCAACCGGATATGCAGTAACCGTAGGAATCCCAATAAACGTAACTATTGGTGGGGGTCAACCCGGAGGTAATGCCACATTAGTCACGGGTACAAGCGGTTCGCCTTCTGTTTTTGGTTCTATTACTGCAACAGGCGGCGGCGGTGGGGGTGGACACGCTTCCAGTTCTCCGTATCAACCGGCTCCATTAACTGGCGGTTCTGGTGGCGGTGGATCAAACGGGATCGCGGGAGTGGCAGGAACTTCAGGGCAAGGTAATGCAGGTGGAAATGGGGGACCTAACTCATCGCCATTTTGCGGTGGTGGCGGTGGCGGTGCGGGCGGTGTTGGAGCGGATGGTTCTACGTCGGGTGGGAATGGCGGTGCAGGACTTAATTGGAATAGTTTAGGGACGTTCTATGCTGGCGGCGGTGGCGGTAGTTGCGATAGTTCGGGCACTGCTGGAAGTGGTGGTTCTTCAATTGGCGGGAATGGCGGTAAATCTCCTAGCACGGGTGGAAACGCATCACCAGCTAACAGGGGTGGCGGTGGTGGTGGTGGTTCAACAACCGGCGGATCTGGAAGTAGCGGTATTGTGATTGTGCGTTATTTAGAGACGTTTGCTCCCGCAGCATCTGCAAGTGTTTCTCCAACAACATCTGGTGGTTATCGGTATTACACCTTTCTCGCTAACGGTTCAATTACGTTCTGAGGCACAACATGGCTCATTTTGCAAAACTGGATCAAAACAATGTTGTGCTTGAAGTTAATGTTGTTGACAACAATTACTTGCTTCAAGACGGCGTTGAATCAGAAGCCAAAGGCATCCAATTTCTTATAGATTGGTCTGGCGGGTATTCCAACTGGAAACAAACTAGCTATAACTCCAAAATTCGCAAGAACTACGCTGGCATTGGTTACACTTATGATGCAACCCGCGATGCTTTTATCCCGCCACAACCGTTTCCGTCTTGGGTTTTGAACGAAGATACTTGTCTGTGGGAGCCTCCTGTCGCCTATCCAACGGACGGCCAGCCATATCAATGGGATGAGGCAACAACTTCTTGGGTTGCACTCCCAACCGAATAATGTAATATAACCGTACCGGCGCGGATCACCGGGGAATCTCAGGATTCAAAATGTCCGAAGAAGTAGTAGCGATTGAAGCGGAAGTAGCGCCCGCGCCGGAACTGGATGTCACGGCGACTCCAGAACCTGTAGATACGCCGGAAGTTGCGACCAAGACCTTCACACAAGAAGAGCTTGATGCAGCAATCCAAAAACGTCTAGCAAGAGAACAGCGAAAGTGGGAGCGTGAGCGTCAAGCACCGCCGCCCGTTGCCGTTGATGTCCCGCCTGTAGATCAGTTTGATTCGGTTGATGCGTATGCAGAAGCCAAGGCAATCAAGTTAATCGAGCAGCGCGAACAGCACCGCCAACAGACGGAGATTCTTGAGGCATATCACGAGCGTGAAGAAGAGGCTCGGACCAAGTACGATGACTTTGAACAAGTCGCGTACAACCCGACTCTCAAGATTACGACCGTGATGGCGCAAGCGATTCAAGCCTCTGATGCTGGCCCTGATGTAGCTTACTACCTTGGGTCCAATCCAAAAGAGACAGATCGTATTTCCCGTCTTAGCCCGATCTTGCAAGCCAAAGAGATTGGACGCATTGAGGCTAAAATAGCCAACGATGTCCCAGTCAAACGTACTACGTCCGCGCCCGCACCCATTTCACCTGTAACTGCAAGAACCGCTGGCAATCCTAGTTATGATACGACCGATCCTAGGTCGACCAAGACCATGACTACTTCGGAATGGATTGAAGCAGAACGGCAGCGGCAGATTAAGAAACGGCAAGCTCAGTATCGCTAACTCTTTTTAGGAATTACCATGTCAAATAGCATTCTTACGATTGACATGATCACCAGGAAGGCCCTGGAGATCTTGGAAAACAATCTGGTTCTTACCCGTAACGTCAACCGCCAGTACGACGACAGCTTTGCCGTTGAAGGCGCTAAGATCGGTTCGACCCTGCGTATTCGTCTGCCTGACCGCGCTCTGGTTACTGACGGTGCTGCCCTGCAAGTTCAGGACGACAACGAGCAGTTCACCACCCTGACCGTTTCAACCCAGAAGCACATCGGCGTGAACTTCACTTCTGCCGAATTGACGATGCAGTTGGATGACTTCGCAGAGCGCGTTCTCAAGCCGCGTATCAGCCAGTTGGCCTCCAGCATTGATGCTGACGTTGCAAATGCGTACAAGAACATTTACTCGTCAGTCGGCACTCCCGGCACGACTCCAGCGTCGTCTTTGGTGCTGTTGCAAGCGCAGCAGAAATTGAACGAAAACGCTGCTGTCATGGACCCACGCTACGCAACGGTTAACCCCGCTGCTAACGCAGGTCTGGTCGAAGGCATGAAAGGTCTGTTTAATCCTACGGACACGATTTCCAAGCAGTTCAAGAACGGCATGATGGGAACCGGTGTTCTTGGGTTTGACGAGATCAATATGTCTCAGTCGATCAAGCAGCACACCACGGGTAACTTCCCTGCTTCCCCGATTGTTTCCTCAAGTGCTACGTTTGTTGAAGGTCAGTCGACCCTCGCTATTACGTTCACCAGCGGGACCAAGACGGTCAAGCAAGGCGACGTTTTCACCATCGCTGGCGTGTACGCAGTCAACCCACAGACCCGTGAGTCAACTGGTTCGCTTCAACAGTTCGTTGTGACCGCTGACAACAGCGTGACCTCCGGTACTGCAATGACCTTGGCAATTTCTCCGGCGCTTTATACGTCGGCAAATGCTTTGGCAACCGTTGATTCGTTCCCTGCAACTAGCGCAGCCATCACGTTCCTTGGAACTGCATCAACCCAGTATCCACAGAACTTGGTCTACCACAAGGACGCAATCACGTTTGCTACGGCTGACTTGTTGCTGCCGCAGGGTGTTGATATGGCTGCTCGCGCAGTACATAACGGTATTTCGTTGCGTGTCGTGCGCCAGTACGATATCAATAACGACCGTCTGCCATGTCGTATTGACGTTCTGTATGGCTTCTCAACGATCCGTCCACAGATGGCTTGCCGCCTCTGGGGTTGAACCTCTTTTTAAGGAAATATCATGGCTCTCCCTAATGGCGCAGGTGGTTACCAAGTCGGTGACGGCAACCTGAATGAAGTTATTCTCGGCTACCAGGCCGCTCCTCAGTCTGTTACCGCTACAGCAACCCTGACCGCCGCTCAAGTCGCCTCTGGCGTCCTGTTGGTTGGTTCTGGTGCTACCGCTGCTCAGACGTACACGCTGCC
>Ga0209084_1000487_pt1 | contig 37290 bp, 35 predicted proteins | sample C_130820_MF_Meta_FD_187309 | JGI IMG/M metagenome (GOLD analysis project Ga0209084, IMG submission 187309) | Freshwater microbial communities from Lake Croche, Canada to study carbon cycling - C_130820_MF_MetaG (SPAdes) (version 2) | ecosystem: Environmental > Aquatic > Freshwater > Lake... | reverse complement strand
TTTTTACTCTATAAGCAACTCTAATAAAGGATTACAAGGTATTACTTTAGGAAATTTTTTAATTAAAAGAGTTGTTTTTGAAATTCAACAAGAGTTTCCTAAAGTTAAAAATTTTTACACATTGTCGCCAATACCCGGATTTGCAAATTGGTTTAATAAACAACCAGAAGATAAAATTAAAAAAATATTAAAGAATGATGATTATAAACAACTAATGTTTTTAAAAGAGCAGGATGATATTAATTTTAATCAAAATAAAATTGAACAAAACAAACAAGCCCTTAAAAAAATAGCCTATCATTACTTAGTGGAAGAAAAAGATAACAAAAAACCTATCAATGGAGTCGCTTATTTTCATTTAAATAATGGAGCTTCAATCTACGATATTGTTGTGAACGGAAATTTATCATTAAATGGATTTAAGGAATCTTTTGGTGTTATGGTTAATTATTATTACGAACTTGGAAAAATAGTTCAAAACCATGAAGATTTCGTTAAAAAAAATAAGATCTCAATAATGGAGAATTTAATAAAGAATGTCTAAAGTTAATAGAAAAGTAAGTGTAGCTCCTATGATGGACTGCACCGACAGACACGATCGTTACTTTTTGAGATTAATAAGCAAGAATGTCATGCTTTATTCCGAAATGATTTCTACGGGTGCAATTCTTAAAGGTAAGCAAAGAAATGTTTTGGAATTTAGTGAATTTGAAAAACCAGTTGCCCTTCAATTAGGTGGTTCCTCTGTTAAAGAGTTGTCAGAAGCGTCAAAAATTGCAGAAGATTATAATTATGACGAGGTTAATTTAAATCTAGGCTGTCCTAGTAAAAAAGTTCAAAAAAATAAATTTGGCGCATGTTTAATTAAAGAACCTGACTTAGTTATGGATTGTTTAAATGGGATGGTTAACGCAACAAAACTTCCAGTTACCGTTAAAACAAGAATAGGCTTTGATGATGTTGAGAATTTTGAATATCTAGATAAATTTGTAAAAAAAATTGCAAGTACAGGAGTTAGGATAATCATTCTTCATGCAAGAAAAGCAATTCTTAAAGGATTAAGTCCAAGAGATAATTTAAGAATTCCAAAATTAAATTATGAAATCGTAAAACAAATTAAAGACAATAATCCTAATTTAGAAATTATTATTAATGGTGGAATCACAACGGCTGAACAAGTTAAAGAACATTTAAAAAATGTAGATGGTGTAATGATAGGAAGAGCTATTTATCATTCTCCTTATTTTTTAGCAGATATTGAAAGAGAAATATTTCATAATGAAAATATTCCAACTAGAGAAGAGATTGTAAAACAAACAGTTGAATATTGCCTCGCTGAAGTAAAAAAAGGCACAAGAGTTAATCAGGTCATGAGACATACAGTTGGATTGTTTCATGGGATCAGTGGCGCTAATTATTGGAAAAGATACCTAAGCGATAATATGCTGGTAAGAGATGCCGACGTAAATAAAGTTAATTATATGCTTGATTTAGTCAGTCATAATTCAATTAAGATTAATTAGTAAATAGGAAGTATCTTTGTTATTATAATAATATGTTTTTAGTAGTAATATTAGTTGTTGGGATAGTTATAGGAGCAGGAACTGAAAAGACTGGTCAGTTTATAGATTCAGGAGTCAAAACTGTTAAAGAGACAACAGAGACTGTTATTCAAAAAGCTAAAGATATAACTAAATAGCTCCGTTAATTAACGGTTTCAAAAATATTAAATAATAATTGTGATATGTGCTGAGGTTTTTGATCGGTAAAATCAGAGATTTGTTGTCTGCAGCTGGTACCATTTGCAACTATAATATCGTTATCTTTTAATTCTTTTTTAATTGTAGGTACTAAAGTTAAGTGGGCCATTTTTTTTGAAATATCGTAATTTTTGATATCATAACCAAAAGATCCTGCCATACCGCAGCAACTTGTTTCAATTGGTTTATGTTTAATATTTAAAGTGGTTAATAATTCTAATAATCCGTTTAATCTATCTTGAGATTTTTGGTGGCAATGACCATGAACTAACACGTTATAAGAAAATTTATTAGCTGAGATTTTTTTACCATCTTTGATTTGTTTAAGGACAAACTCTTCAATTAGATAGAATTTATTTTCAATCTTCTCTTTATTCTCAATATTTTTCAAAGATTTAAATTCATCATCAAAGGTTAATAAACAAGAAGGTTCAATTCCAACAACAGGTGTTGAGGCATGATTGTTATTAATAATATAATTGGTAAAACGTTGCATTTCAGCCTTCGCTTTATCTAATTGACCGTAAGAAATATATGTTCTTCCACAACATAGCGGCCTTCCTAAAGAGTCATCATCAAAATTTGGAATAATAGCTTTGTAACTGAATTTATTTAAAACTTTTATAGCGTAAATAAGGTTTTGAATTTCAAAATTAATATTAAATGTATCTGCAAGTAAAATTACCTTGTTTTGATAATTATTTTGAGAATAGTAAATATTTTTTAACGGAATAATATTTTGAATCTCTGGCATAGTTCGTTTTGTTGAAAAATTAAATAACAACTCGAGAACTTTATTTAATACAGGAATATTTCTAACTTTATTAAAAATAGGTGCTATTAATTTAATAAACCCTATATTATTTGGCATATTCGAAATAATTTTATCTTTTAATTTCATTGAGAATTTTTTGTAGTAATGGAATAAAAACTCACTTTTCATTTTAGAAATATCCACACTCATAGGACATTCTCTTTGACAGGCTTTGCAGCCCACACATAATTCCATAGTTTCAAACATTTCTTTTGAAACAAAAGCATTCTTTGGTAATTGATTAGAAAGAGCCAAACGCAATGTATTTGCTCTACCTCTAACTAAATCTTTTTCTTCTTTTGTGACTCTATAAGAAGGACACATAACACCAGAATCTAATTTTCTGCAGGCACCATTGTTATTACACATCTCAACAGCATCAGATAACTCTCCCCAATTAGACCAATCGTAATGTGTGGTTATTTTTTCAGATTTATAATCTGCTTTGTAACGCATTAGCGATCTATCGTTTTGCTTATAAGATCTGACTATTTTATTTGGATTAAATAAGCTTTTTTGATCAAATAAATCTTTCACATCCTCAAAAGCATTTACTAATTTTTTACCAAACATCATTTCATGAAACTCAGAGCGTAATATTCCATCTCCATGTTCACCAGAATGTGATCCTTTATATTCCTTTACCATTTGAAAGGCTTCTTCCGTAATACTTCGCATATTTTTAATATCTTGGTCTGATTTCATATTGATAATAGGTCTTACATGTAATGTGCCAACCGAAGCGTGAGCATAAAACATTCCACTCGTATTATATTTTTTAAATACATCGTTTAATCTTGTTGTGTAATCTGCAAGATGATCAAGTGAGACAGCGCAATCTTCAATGAAAGCAACTGGTTTTCTATCTCCCTTTAAAGACATTAAAATATTAAGACCAGCTTTCCTCATCTCAAATATTTCTTTTTGATCTTTTAAATTTTCATAAAATGAAAATACGTTATTTTTATTTTGAGACAGAATTAAAGATTCTAAGTCTTTAATTTTATGTTTTACTTCACTTAAATTATCATCAATAAATTCAACCATTAACACCGCTTGAGGATTTCCTTGAAAGTACTTCTTTATTGATTCTTGAAATATCGGAATCATTTTTGCAAGATTTAAAAGATTATCATCCATTAACTCAACAGCGGTTGGTTTTAATTTTACAATTTCTTTTGTAATTTCCATGGCCTGTCTAAAGTTTTGAAATGAACAAAGACCTAACATTTTTTGCTTTGGAATAGGGGAGAGTTTTAATTTTACTTTATTAAATAAAGATAAAGTTCCTTCAGAACCAACTAAAATATTTGAAGTGTTAAAACCATTTGGATTAATAAGATCTAGATTGTATCCGCCCACACGTCTTTGTGTTTTGGGAAAATTATCATTTATTTCTTGTTTATTATTTTGATAAATTTCTATGAGCTCTTCTATAATTTTATATTGTCTATTCTGATTATTTTTAGTGATCAAATAATCTTTGTTTATGTTTTCAAATGTATAAAGAGATCCATCATCAAGAATAGCTTCAATCGCTTCAACATTATGAACCATGTTGCCGTAATAAAGCGATCTAGAACCACAACTATTGTTGCCAGTCATTCCACCAATTGTTGCTCGGCTACTAGTTGAAACATCAACTGGAAAACATAAATCGTATTGTTTTAATTTTACATTTAATTGATCAAGTACTAGTCCAGGCTGAACCCAGGCTGTTTTTTCATTTAAATCTATATCTAAGATTTGATTATGAAACTTTGAATAATCTAGAACAACGCATTCACCAACAGTTTGACCGCACTGTGAACTACCAGCTCCTCTCGGCAAGATAGGAAGTTCATTTAATTTGCAATATTCAAGTACACGCAATACATCGTCAGTATCTTTTGGAATTACGATTCCAATAGGAGTTATTTGATAAATGGAAGCGTCTGTGCTGTATCTACCTCTTGAAAACTCATCAAATAAGACTTCTCCTTTAACTAGAGATTGAAGTTCTTTTCCTATTTTTGAAATTGTATTTTGATTTAATTTCATATTTAATCAATTTGTTCAAAATTAATTATATATAGCTTTATGTCAAAATCGAACTCTTTAAGACCAGGAAAGCATTTCTTACAAATTCCAGGTCCAACAAATATTCCAGATCGAGTGCTTCATGCGATGAGTTATCCAACCATCGATCATCGAGGTCCTGATTTTGCAGAAATTGCTAAAAGAGTTTTAGACAGGCTTAAAGGTGTTTTTAAAACGACCCAACCAGTAATTATGTATCCAGCTTCTGGTACAGGAGCTTGGGAAGCTGCAATCGTTAATACCTTAAATCCAAAAGACAAAATATTAATGTTTGAAACTGGACAGTTTTCTTATTTATGGGCAGAACAAGCCAAAAAACTTTCTTTAGATGTTGAACTTGTCCCAGGGGATTGGAGACATGGTGTTGACGCTAAAGTAGTTGAGCAAAAATTAAGCCAGGATAAAGATCATAAAATAAAAGCTCTACTCGTTCTACATAACGAAACAGCAACAGGTATTACAAACAATATTGGAAATATTAGAAAAGCAATGGATAGTGCAAAACATCCTGCTCTTTTATTAGTTGATACGATTTCATCTTTAGCTTCGATTGATTATCGACACGATGAATGGAAAGTAGACGTTACAGTTGGTGGATCTCAAAAAGGATTATTATTACCTCCAGGACTTTCTTTTAATGCCATTAGTCAAAAAGCTTTAGAAGCACATTCAAAATCAACTATGCAAAAAGCATATTGGGATTGGAAGCCGATGTTAGAGAATAATAAGAATGGTTTCTTTCCTTACACCCCAGCTACAAATTTAGTTTTTGGACTTGATGAAGCTTTAAACATGCTAATGGAAGAAGGGTTGGAAAATGTATTTAAACGTCACGCAAGACACGCGGAAGCAACAAGAGCTGCTGTTAGAGGTTGGGGTTTAGAAATTTTAGCTAAGAATCCAGAAGAGTACTCAAATACTATTACTGCTATTTTATTACCTGAAGGACACGATTCAGATAATTTAAGAAAAGTTATATTGGATGAATACAATATGTCTTTAGGAATGGGACTTAACAAAATTAAAGGAAAAGTATTTAGAATTGGGCATTTAGGAGATTTTAATGATCTTATGTTAGCTGGAACTTTAGCAGGAGTTGAATTGGGTTTAAGAAAGTCAAAAATTCCATATAAAGCAGGTGGTCTAATGGCTGCCATTGATTATCTTTCAAAGTAGATTTTCTAAACTTAATTCGTTACAATAAATTTACTAAATAAACTTAAGAGGGGATCTCATATGTCTTTTAAAAAAAATATTATAATCATACTTTCATTTTGTCTTATTTCTTATTCTGCTAAAGCATTAGAAATTAAAATTGGTCACGTGGGTGAGCCTGGTTCTTTATTTAATGAGTCAGCAGAACACTTTGCAAAACTTGCAAATAGTCGACTTGCAGGAAAAGCAACAGTTGTAAACTTTGGTTCAAGCCAATTAGGTAGTGATAAAGAAATGATGCAAAAAGTAAAACTTGGTACATTAGATATCGCAGTTCCATCTACTTATATGTCAACAGCTTTTGATGAATTTGGTGTTTTTGAAATGCCATATTTAATTAAAGATAGACAGCATATGTCACGTGTTGAAAAAGATGTAATAAATCCAATTCTTTCAAAAAATTTAGAAGAAAAAACAGGATATAAAGTACTCGCTGTTTGGGAAAATGGTTTTAGACAAATTACTAATAACACAAGACCTATTAATATTCCTGAAGATTTAAAAGGAATTAAACTTCGAGTTCCAGAGGGAAAATGGAGAGTAAGAATGTTCCAAGCTTATGGAGCAAACCCAACCCCAATGGGATTTTCAGAAGTTTTTATAGCACTTAAAACCGGAACAATTGATGGTCAGGAAAATCCTTATACTCAAATTACTAGCGCTAAGTTTCAAGAGGTGCAGAAGTATTTATCAATTACAAACCATGTTTACACGCCCGCGTTTGTTATAGTGCACAAAAATTCATGGGATAAATTACCAACTGATGTAAGAAAGATTATTGAACAAGCTGCTAAAGATACACAGCCTTTTGTTTATAAAAAGGCAGCTGAGTTTGACGAGTCCTTATTAAAAGTTGTTAAAGATTCAGGAGTTAAAATAAACACTGCAAATAGAGATGCTTTCGTTAAAGCGAGCGATCCTATTTATAAAGAATTTGCAAAAGATGTGGCAAATGGTGCAACATTAACCTCTAAAATTCTTGGTTTAGCTAATACTAAGTAAAAGAAAGAATGGCCAAACCTAATAAATTTTACAAAGATTACGACAATGCTCTGCAATACATCATATTTTTTATGATGATTTTATTAGCAGTAACTGTTGTGGTTGGCGTTATTTTTAGATGGTCAGGTCGTTCAATTGTTTGGTATGACGAAGTTGCAGGCATTCAATTAGTTTGGATTACTTTTTTTGGAGGCGCTTATGCTTCTCTAAAAGGATCTCATATCGGTATGCCAACTTTAATTAAAATGTTTCCTAAATTTTTAAGAAATATTTTATTTGTTATATCAAAAATGATTATTTTATCTTTTTACGTATTATTAGCTTATTACGGTTCAAAAGTTGTTATCGCTTTAAGAGGCGACAGTTTAGTAACGGTTGATTGGATACACGAATCTTTCGTGCGAGCCATTGTGCCTTTATGTTCAATATTAATTATTGTCTCTGAATTTATTTATCTTCCAGAAGCATACAAAGAAACGATGAGAAAATAGATGTTAGTATTAACGATGTTTATTGTTTTAATGATACTGCTTGTCATTAACGTTCCAATAGCAGTTGGTTTGGCGGTGTCCGCTATTGTGGCAATGCTTTTAAAATCTGGTTTTGATAATTTAGTAAATATTCCTCTTGCGATGTATAATGGAGCTAAAAGCTTTCCATTAATTGCAATTCCATTGTTTATCTTAGCTGGAGCTATTATGAATAGCTCTGGAATCTCTCAAAGACTTATTGCATTTGCTTCTGCGCTTGTTGGATTTATTAGAGGAGGACTTGGTATGATTACTATTGCAACTTCTATGTTTTTTGCTGAAATCTCAGGCTCTGCTGTTGCTGATGCATCGGCATTAGGATCTATTTTAATTCCTGCAATGAAGAGAAAAAAATATTCTGCAGAATTTGCAGCCTCGGTTGTTTCTTCATCTTCTTCACTTGCAATTATTATTCCACCATCGATTCCAATGATTATTTATGCAGTAATTGCCGGCTGTTCTGTTGAGCAATTATTTGTAGCTGGAGTTGTTCCTGGAGTATTAGGAGGATTCTTAATGATGTTAACTTCTTATATCTACGCAAGAAGAAAGAAATTACCTATTGAAGAGGCTTTTAATATCAAAAATCTTAAACGAACTGCAAAAGCAGCATCCATTTCTTTCTTATTACCAGTAATTATTTTAGGTGGAATTTTTGGAGGATTTGTTACTGCAACCGAAGGGGCAGGTCTTGCCGTTGTTGCGGCCATAGCAATTGGAGCTTATTACCGTGAATTTAGTTTTAAACAGTTCTTTGACTCAACAATTGAAGGCGGAATGCAAACTGCAACTGTAATGTTGCTTGTGGCAGCTAGTATTTTACTTGGAGAATTTTTAACATTAGAACAATTTCCCCAAAAAGTAGCATCATCACTTACTGCTTTTTCTCAAAATAAATACGTGATTTTAGCAATATTAAATGTTTTCTTCTTCATCATTGGATTTTTTTTACATTCATCTGCTGCGATTATTTTAGTCGTACCAGTGGTAATGCCTCTAGTTCATGCGCTTGGAATAGATCCAGTTCATTTTGGAATTATTGTGACTCTAAATTTAGCAATTGGCCAACAAACACCTCCCGTTGCTAGCGTTCTTGCAGTTGCTTGTTCTATTGCAAAAACTGATATGTGGCAGGCAAGTAAGATCAATGTAATATTTGTTGCATGTTTGGTGTTTGTGCTTGTACTTTCAACTTATCTGCCTATTGTTCCAATGAGTTTAGTTAATTTCTTCTATCGTTAATAAATGAGCAGTCTTGTATTAGAGAAGAAATTAGATCAACATATTGTTGAAATTATTATTAATCGTCCAGATAAACTAAACGCTCTCACAAAGCCTATGTGGAAAGAAATAGGAGCTAAGTTTAGGTATTTATCAAAAGATAAAAATTTACGTTGTATAATTATAAGAGGTAAAGGTGGTAAATCTTTTTCTCCAGGAAATGATATTAGCGAATTCAAAACTGAAAGATCAAATAGCAAGCAAGCTAAAGAATATGGAAAATATTTGCATGGTACCTTATCTGCTATTTTAAATTGCCCTATCCCAATCATCGCTCTTATAGAAGGTATTTGTGTTGGGGGTGGTCTAGAAATTGCTGCTTGTTGTGACATTAGAATTTGCGGAACATCCTCTAAATTTGGCGTTCCAATAAACCGACTTGGTTTAACAATGGCGCCAAGAGAAATGAAACCTTTTATACAATTAGTTGGAAAAAGTATTGCATTAGAAATTTTATTAGAAGGAAGAGTATTTGATTCAAATGAAGCATTTCAAAAAGGTTTAGTAAATAAAGTAGTTAAAGATAATGAAGTTGAAAAAGAATCTTATGCAACAGCTAAGAGAGTTGCAGATGGAGCTCCTTTAGTTTCAAGGTGGCATAAAAAATTTGCAAGTGAACTTTCTAATAATGAAAAAATTACTGATAAAATGAATGATAGAGCTTACATTTGTTATGATAGTAAAGATTTTAGCATCGGTTACAAATCTTTCTTAACAAAAACTAAACCTGAATTTAAAAATAAATAATGTCAGGTCCACTTCAGGGCATAAAGGTTCTTGAATTGTCGCAGATTATGGCCGGACCTAGTTGTGGTCTGTTACTTGCTGATTTAGGAGCAGAGGTTATTAAAATTGAAAAAATTCAAGGCGGAGACGACACTAGACGCTTCTTACCCCCTGATATTAATGGTGAATCCGCAGCTTTTATGATGATGAACCGAAATAAAAGAGGCATTGCTTTAGATTTAAAAAGCAAACAAGGAGTAAATGTTTTTAAAAAAATGGTTAAAAAATCAGATGTGGTTATTGAAAATTTTAGAAAGGGTACGTTGGAAAAATTAGGTATTGGTTATAAAGTTTTAAAAAGAATTAATCCTAGAATTATATTATGTGAGATTTCTGGTTATGGCAGATCAGGTCCGTATGCTTATAAAGGCGGATTTGATTTAATAGCCCAAGGCATGAGTGGATTAATGAGTATAACAGGAGAAAGCTTAGACAAATCACCCATGAAGGTTGGCTCACCAATCACTGATATTACTGCAGGATTTTTAGCAACTAATGGAATTTTAGCAGCTATCTTATACACACAAAAAACTGGTAAAGGACAAAGGGTTGATACTTCTTTATTCGAGGCAGGTATTGTTCATACGTATTGGCAGTCCGCAATAACAGCTGCAACTGGAAAATCACCTGGACCTTTGGGTTCAGCACATCCTTTAACTGCTCCTTATCAAGCTTTTAAGACAAAAGATAAATGGATTACAGTAGGAGCCTCCAGTCAGAATACGTGGTTGCAATTTATTGATGCCATCAACAGAAAAGATTTACAAAATAATAAAAAGTTTAGTTCGAATAACGCTCGTATGAAAAATTTAAAAGATTTAATTAATATTTTAAATAAAGAATTAAAGCGAAAAAAAACTAATGAGTGGCTAAAGATATTTGATAAAAAAGGTCTTCCATGTGGCCCTATTTATTCAATTAACGAAATGTTTAAAGATCCGCAAACAAAATACAGAAAAATGATTATTAACGTTAATAATAAAAAAGCAGGCATATCAAAAGCAATCGGCATGCCAATTAAGTTCTCTCATTCTAAAATAAAAAAATCAACAGGAGCACCAGTTTTGGGACAACATACTAAAGAAATTCTTTTAGATTATGGATTTAAAAAAAAAGAAATTAATAAATTAATAGCTAATAAAATAGTTTATTCTGCTGGCAAATAAGCATAAAGATCTTTTTGATGTTTTTTAGAAGATTATTTTCACGTAGTAATTTAGAATTAAAAATTAATGATGGAGGCAGAGCTGCCGCTGGTTATAAAGGTCAAGCAGGGGATTGCGTTGTTAGATCTATCGCGATTGCCACAGGTATGCCTTATCAAAAAGTGTATGATGACTTATTTAAAGCCAATCACGAATTTAGAAATACTTCCAAAACAAAACTTGCAAGGAGTTTAAAAGAAAGACACGACAGTCCAAGATCCGGAACGCATAGAGTAGTATTAAAAAAATATTTAGAAAAACTAGGATGGAAATGGACCCCCACTATGTTTGTAGGACAAGGCTGTAAGGTGCATTTAAAAAAAGAAGAACTTCCCATGGGAACTTCAATTGTTTCTTGTTCAAAACATCTAACCGTAGTCATTAATGGAGTATTAAATGATGTGTTTGATTGTTCTCGGAATGGAACTCGTTGCGTTTATGGTTATTGGACTAAAGACTAAATTTTTTGGTCGTATTCCCCAACTTTTCCAGTTTTTTGAAGAGTTTTATCAATAAAATCAAAGATGTTTTTGGTGTCTTTATTAGATTTTAAAGTCTCAACCACCACAACTAAAGAAGGCTTATTAGAGGATGCTCTAATGAGTCCCCATGAGTTATCTTCAAGAACAAATCTAACACCATTAATAGTGATGATTTCTTTAATTAATTGGTCGTTAATTTTAGTTTTGTTTTCTTTAAATTCTTTAAATTGTTTAGTGATTAGATCAACAATTTGATATTTCTCTTCATCTTTACAAAATGGTGCCATAGTAGGAGTTTGATATGTCATAGGAAGCGCATCTATAATCTCAGACATTTTTTTATTTTCATTATTTATTAAATGACATACTTGAATTGCAGACATTATCCCGTCATCAAATCCAAATCCGATAGGTTGATTAAAAAAGAAGTGGCCACTTTTTTCAAAACCAGCAATTGATTTGGTTTCTTTTACTTTTCTTTTAATATGAGAGTGTCCTGTTTTCCAAAACATAACTTCGCAGTTATTTTTTTTTAAAACCTCATCGTTTGAATAGAGACAAGTTGATTTAACATCAATAATAAACCTTTGCCCTTTATGTGTATTTGAAATGTTTCTTGCAATTAACAACCCTATTTTATCTGAAAATATTTCTCGTCCTTTATTGTCTATAACACCAACTCTATCTCCATCTCCATCAAAACCAAAACCAATATCAGCTTTATTATTTATAACAGCCTCGCTAATAGCATGAAGCATTTTCATGTCTTCAGGATTAGGATTGTATTTCGGGAAAGTATAATCAAGATTGCAATCTAACTCTATAACATCACAACCAATGCCTCTTAAAATTTGCGGTGCAAAAACTCCAGCTGTTCCATTACCACATGCAACAACTGCTTTAATTTTTTTCTTTATTTTATTTTTAGAAATTAAGTAGTTGCTGTAGATATTTTTAAAGTCATTAATTTTTTTTAAACTTCCTTTATCTTTAATAAAATTTTTACTGAATACTATTTCCTTAAGTTCAGACATTTCTGTTGGTGCGTGAGTAAGACCTTTTTCAATACCCATTTTAATTCCAGTCCACCCATTCTCATTATGACTCGCAGTTACCATCGCGATAGCATCCGCATTAAGTTCAAACTGAGCAAAATAAACCATTGGTGTTAAACTTAATCCTAAATCTTCAACATTACATCCGCTTTCCATTAACCCCTCGATTAATGCTCCTTTAACTTCTTCACTGTAAGATCTATAATCGTGGCCAACTATTACTCTTGGATTTTTTTTTGTGTGTTTACTAATTTGAGTTCCAAGGGCAAGACCTATGGTTTTGATTCCTTCAAGACTAATATCTTTTGGATACAACCATCTGGCGTCGTATTCCCTAAAACCATTTTTGTTTATGTTAATATCTTTAGAATTCATTAAAAGAATTAATTGTTATTTTTTAATGGTTTATCAAAAATAAATTTTTTTAATTGACTTTTTTATAATGTTCTAATAATGTTCTATTGTGATGTGCTTATTAATAGTGTATTCATATTTTTGTAACACAACATGTAGTTGTTTTATCATAAAAATCTAATAAAATATAGAGTTATGCAAGATAACCTGGCCTTGGCCATAAAGAAGATTGTTTTGGATAAAGGAATAGACATTCCGGCATCTGCTCCAAAATCTAACGTTCAGGATCTAAAAAAACCAGATCTTTTCTCTTTAACTAAAGAAACAGAATTATTTCAAAATGAAAAAGGGATTACAATTAAAATTGATCGATCAAAAGATTCAAAATTAACAAATTTCGGCAAAGCAACTTTAGATGATCGATACTTAGCAGATGGAGAATCTTACCAAGATTTATTTGCTCGTGTTGCGGCAAATTATGCTGACAATAATTTACATGCTCAAAGGATTTATAATTATATTAGCAACCTTTGGTTCATGCCTGCAACACCTGTATTGTCAAACGCAGGAACGGACAGAGGTTTGCCGATATCTTGTTTCTTAAACGAAGCAAATGACAGCTTAGACGGTATTTTAGATCTTTGGTCAGAAAACGTTTGGCTTGCAGCAAGAGGAGGTGGAATTGGAAGTTATTGGGGCAATCTTAGATCTATAGGCGAAAAAATTGGAAGAGTTGGAAAGACTTCTGGAATTATTCCATTCATTAAAGTGATGGACTCATTAACCTTGGCAATCAGTCAAGGATCTCTAAGAAGAGGATCTGCTGCTTGTTATTTACAAATTGATCACCCTGAAATCGAAGAGTTTATAGAAATGAGAAGACCAACTGGGGGAGATCCAAATAGAAAAGCGTTAAATCTTCATCACGGAGTTTTGGTTACAGACGCCTTTATGCGAGCAGTTGAACTTGATGAACAGTGGGCATTAAAAAGTCCATATGATGGTGCAGTTCAAGCAACTATATCTGCAAGAAATTTATGGATCAGATTATTAACTGCAAGAGTTGAAACCGGGGAACCTTATATTATTTTCATAGACACGGTAAATAGAATGATACCACAACATCATAAACTTGCTGGTCTTACGGTCAAAACTTCAAATTTATGTTCAGAAATTACCTTACCAACTGGAATTGATAAACACGGAAAAGACAGGACAGCAGTTTGCTGTTTATCTTCATTAAATTTAGAAACTTATGAAGAATGGAAAAATGATAAAAATTTCTTAGAAGATGTTATGAGATTTTTAGATAATATTTTAAGTGAATTTATTCAAAAAGCTCCAGATTCTTTTAAAGATGCAAAATATTCTGCTCACCGTGAAAGAAGTGTTGGTCTTGGAGTTATGGGTTTTCATTCTTTCTTGCAAAAAAATATGATTCCTTTTGAATCTGTAATGGCAAAAGTTTGGAACACAAAAATATTTAAATACATTGATCAAGAAGTTAACAAAGCATCAAAAAAATTAGCAGAAGAAAGAGGAGCTTGTCCAGACGCGGCAGAGTACGGAATCATGGAAAGATTTTCTAATAAAACAGCTATAGCTCCAACTGCCTCTATTTCAATAATCTGTGGTGGATCATCTCCTGGAATTGAGCCTATCGCTGGAAACAGTTACACACATAAAACTTTGTCAGGTTCTTTCAATGTAAGAAACAAATTTTTAGAGGATCTTTTAAATAAATATGAAAAAAATAATGCTGATGTTTGGTCTTCGATTACAACAAATCAAGGCTCAGTTCAGCATCTAGACTTTTTAACTCAAGAAGAAAAAGATGTCTTTAAGACAGCATTCGAGCTAGATCAAAGATGGCTAATCGATCTTTCAGCGGACAGAACTCCCTATATATCGCAAGCGCAATCATTGAACGTGTTTATCCCCGCAGACGTGCATAAGAGAGATCTTCATCAAATTCATTTTCAAGCGTGGAAGAAAGGACTTAAGAGTCTTTACTACTGTAGATCGAAATCTATACAGAGAGCAGAGGTTGTAAGTAAGAGTTTTGTTGCAATTCCCGCAGAAAAAAAAGAAACTACAGAAACAAAAGATTATGAGGAGTGTTTATCATGTCAGTAGTAGCAATTAAAATACCAGAAAAAATAATAGATAAAAATTATTCCGAAACACATGGTCTTTTAAAAGACAATCCAGTTTACAAACCTTTTCGTTATCCGTGGTGCTATGATGCGTGGTTAACTCAACAAAGAATTCACTGGTTGCCAGAAGAAGTTCCTTTATCAGAAGATATAAGAGACTGGCAAAAAAAATTAACTCAAAGTGAAAAAAATTTACTTACTCAAATATTTAGATTTTTTACTCAAGCCGATGTTGAGGTTAATAACTGCTACTTAAGACATTACACAAATGTTTTTAAACCAACCGAAGTTTTAATGATGATGACTGCGTTTTCATCAATGGAAACAGTTCACATCGCTGCTTACTCTCATTTACTAGATACAATAGGCATGCCAGATTCTGAATACTCTGCATTCTTAAAGTATAAAGAAATGAAAGATAAGTATGATTACATGAAAAATTTTAACACAAACAATAAAAGAGAAATCGCAAAAACAGTTGCAGTGTTTAGCGCTTTTACAGAGGGCCTTCAGTTGTTTGCAAGTTTTGCGATTTTATTAAATTTTCCAAGATTCAATAAAATGAAAGGTATGGGCCAAATAGTTACCTGGTCAGTGAGAGACGAGACTCTTCATTGTAACTCCATGATTAAAATTTTTAATACTTTCTGTGATGAAAATCCTGGCTTATTAGATGAGAGTTTGCAAAAAGAAATTTATGATGCCTGCAGAACAATAGTTCATCATGAAGATGCATTCATTGACCTTGCTTTTGAGATGGGAAATATCGAAGGTCTAACTGCCGAGCAAGTTAAAACTTATATTAGGTGGATTGCAAACCGAAGATTATCACAATTACGTTTAAAAGAAATTTATGAAGTTAAAGAAAACCCGTTAACTTGGTTAGATGATATGTTAAACGGAGTCGAACATATGAATTTCTTTGAAGGTAGGGCAACAGAATATTCTAAAGCTTCCACTAAAGGCTCATGGGTTGAGGCTTTTGAATTTACAAAATAGTATTTTTAAAGACAATATTTTCTTTATCTCTATTTACTTCGTTAAAATTTTTTTTTGATAAATAGTCTATTATCTTTTCAAGAGATTCTTCAAATAGAAAAGTATCATCAAGATGCTTATATTCAAAAATAAGTTCTTTTATTAAAGTTTTTTCAAAGTTTATTGATTCAATTATTTTTTTTTCAGATCCTTCTATGTCTATTAATAGTTTATCAATAATTTTAATATTATATTTTTGCATCAATTGATCAAAAGTAATCGGAATTATTTCAATTATATCAATATCATCGTCAGTAATTTGAAATCTCTTCGATTTGTGATCTAGTATATGTTTTTTAGAAAAAGAACCAATGCCACTTGCCCAGTGCTTTCCAAGTTTTTTAATTGAATCTTGTTTAACATAAAAAAAATTTAATTTATCATTGTTATTACTTACAGCTAAATTTTCAAAAAAAGCATTTTTTAAATTTTTAAAGTTATTTTGTAATTGTATAAAATTATATTTTACTGGTTCAACAAAAAGTATTTTTTTTGAAGTATTTCTGACATCATTTTCTAATCCAGTACCGTTATGAGCTCCAATTATCACTAGTCCAAAATTATTCATTATTTTATCTATGGCTAATATCAATTATTTTTCTATATTTTTTTCCAGTATATTTTGAAAGTGGCCTGATTAGGCGATTATCTTTTAGTTGCTCGATAATGTGAGCAGACCATCCTGTAATTCTTGCCATTACAAATATAGGAGTAAAAAAATCGACATCAAAACCCATTAAATAATAAGTGGGACCAGATGGAAAATCTAAATTAGGAAATATATTTTTTTTCTTAATCATTGTTTGCTCTAATATTTTAGAAATTTTTGGAAATTTTTCATTCTTATAAAACTCTGCAGTTTTATAGTAATATTTTGTCATTGTGGGTACTCTAGAGTCTCCATTTTTATAAACGCGATGACCAAATCCTATTATTAAATCCTTATTCTTAATTTTATTTAAAATGTACTTTTCTGCGTTTTCGGGTTCTTTAATGTCAAAGAACATTTTCATTACGACTTCGTTTGCTCCGCCATGTAATGGTCCTTTTAAGGCGCTGATACCTCCTACAATTGCACTATGAATATCTGCAAGAGTGCTTGTAACAACCCTTGATGTAAAAGTTGAAGCGTTAAAACTATGTTCGGCGTAAAGAATTAAAGACACATCAAACGCTTTAACGACATCTTTGCTTGGCACTTTTCCAAAGCACATATGAAAAAAGTTTTCACTAAAACTTAAATTTTTCTTTGGATCTATTATATCCAATCCTTTTCTTGCTCTAAAATTTGCAGCTACAGCCGTTGGAGTTTTTGCAAAAATTCTTATAAATTTTTTATAATCAGATTCAGCGGTATTTACTCCTGTCTCAGGATCTTCCAGAGCTAAATGACTAACAGAAGTTCTTGTAGTGTCCATTGGATGGGCATTTTTAGGATAGTTTTGAATAATCTTTTTTAAATTAGAACTGATTTTTCTGTTATTTCTTTCTTCTTCTTGAAATTTAGACAGTTGAGATTCATTAGGTAGCTCTCCATTTAATAATAAGTAAGCGACTTCTTCAAATACACACACTTCAGCAAGATCTTGAACTGCATAACCTCTGTACGTTAAGGAATTTATATCAGGCATGACTTCTGAAACCTTAGTTTCATCAGCTATAACCCCAACTAACCCTTTTTTGATTTCGCCCTCAGTCATTATTCGTGACCTTTTTTAGAAAAATTGAATATAGAACTGTCAAATTGATTGTATTTCTCGTAGTCAACTAACTCATATAATCTTTTTCTTGTCTGCATTTTATCAATAACATTATTTTGATGACCTTCTATAAAGATTTGTTTTAGGCCATCCTCAACATTTTTTAGAGCTAATCTTTGAGTTGTCACAGGATAGATGACTAAGTTATAACCAAGATTGTTAAGCTCTTTAACAGATAATAGCTTGGATTTTCCAAACTCTGTCATGTTTGCAAGTAAATATGCTTTGGTTATTTTTCTTATTTTTTCAAATTCTTTTTCATCTTTTAAAGCTTCAGGAAAAATCATGTCCGCTCCAGCATCGACATAAGCTTTTATTCTAGAAATTGTTTTGTCTATTCCTTCAACTGCATTAGCATCAGTTCTTGCTATAATTAAAAAATTTCTATCTTTTCTAGCTTTAACAGCTGATTTAATTTTTTTAACCATTTCATTAGGACTAATAACTTCCTTATTATCTAGATGACCGCATCTTTTAGGATTAATTTGATCTTCAATATGACATCCTGAGATTCCAAAATTTTCAAAAGTTTCAATTGTTCTTGCGCAATTCAAGGGTTCGCCAAAACCAGTATCCGCATCAACAATGGAAGGCAAATTAGTAACACGAGCAATCTGCTCAGCTCGGTAAGAAACCTCAGTTAATGTTGTAAGACCAATATCAGGCATTCCAAGGTCATTAGCCATTACAGCTCCAGAAATATAAACGCCTTCATATCCAATTTCTTCTATTAGTTTTGCAACGATAGGACTGTAGGCACCTGGAAAACGGATAAGTTTTCCTGTTTTTAATTTTTTATTTAATTGAGCCCTTTTTTCAGCTGGAGTGTTCTTTACAAAATACATAATAAATTTTTATTTATTTTAAATATTAAATCACAAATATCATTAATTTAAAAATTTCATTTTTGATATAATCGCTTGCATTTCTGTAAAATCATTAATTAAATGGTTATGATAAATATGTTTTTGATCTTTTTCGGTATATCCTCCTTTTACTAACACAAAATGTATTTTTGCAGATCTGGCTGTTTCAGAGTCGGTTTCGCTGTCACCAACCATAATGCTATTCTCTTTTTTTACATCTAATATCTCCAAGATATTAGTAAGATGTCTTGGATCAGGTTTTCGATATTCAAAGGTATCTGCTCCCGCAATATACTCAAAAAATTCAATAAGATTAATTTCTTTTAGTAGTTTTTTAGCTAGAGATTCCATTTTGTTTGTGCAAATAGCGAGCGTTATATTTTGAGATTTTCCCCATTTTAAAAAATCTACAGCTCCTTTAATAATTTGTGATTTTTTGGAAATATTTTCTCTATAAAAATTAATAAATTCTTCTGTCATTTTTTTATGAATATTAGCATCAAACTTTTTATCTTCTTCTCTTAATGAACTTAAAATCATATTAGCAGCACCTCTACCTGCTAAATGGCGAATATCAGAAACTTGTTTTTGATGGTATCCATATTTTTGCATTACGTAATTATGAGCATCCATTAAATCTGGAGCGGAATCTACAAGAGTTCCATCTAGGTCAAAAACGATCGCTTTATTCATAAATCTACAGAAAACAAAATTAGTTTTTAAAAGAAATAATTCGTGATTTAAAATACTAAAATCATTACTATATTAACATTGCAAAAATTGCAATAAATCGTAACTTTAGGTTAAAAGTTATTCATAAAAAAATTATAATTTAATTATGTCTGAATTAGGAAAATCATTACAAAATAAAATTAAAAAATTAGCAATTAAAAAAGGTGTAAAATTAATTTCTTCTGATTCAATTTATTTATCTTCAGATACAAAGTTTGGTAAAAATGTTACAATTGAACCTTACGTTGTGATTGGTAAGGGCGTAAAAATTGGAAACAATGTTAAAATTCTAAGTTTTTCTTATATAGAAAAAACAAAAATTGGAAACAATGTAACAGTAGGACCTTTTGCAAGACTAAGACCAGAAACAGTTTTAGAGGATAACTCTAGAATTGGTAATTTTGTAGAAATAAAAAAATCAAAAGTTGGAAAAAATTCTAAAATAAATCATTTAAGTTATATAGGCGATTCAACGCTTGGAAAAAATGTTAATATTGGAGCTGGGACAATTACTTGCAATTATGATGGAAAAAACAAATATAAAACAAATATTTTAGATAATGTTTTTGTGGGATCTAACACATCATTAGTTGCACCAGTAAAAATAGGAAAAAATTCAATAGTTGGAGCAGGATCAACTATTACTAAAAATGTAAAAGACAATTCTCTTGTATTAAGTAGGGCTCCTCAAAGAGAGTTTAAGAAAAAATAAAAAATATTATGTGCGGTATTATTGGAATTGTTAGCTACAAAGATACAACAGCCCGCATATTAGATTCATTAAAAAAACTTGAGTACAGAGGTTACGACTCTGCTGGAATTTCAACAATTGTTAATGGACAGATTATTGAAAATAAGTGTGCTGGAAAAGTTGTTGATTTGGAAAAATTAATTAAAAAAACTTCAATATCTGGAAATATTGGCATTGGACATGTGCGTTGGGCAACTCATGGGGTCCCAAATGAGTTAAATGCCCATCCCCATTCATCAGACGATGTTTCAGTTGTTCATAATGGAATTATTGAAAATTCAAGTGTTCTTAAAAAGAAACTCATAGAAAAAGGACATTTCTTCAAGTCGCAAACAGATACGGAAGTTGTAACCCATCTTATTACAGAGCATTTAAAAAAAATGAGTTATTTAGAAGCAGTTTTTGAAACTTTAAAAGAATTAGAAGGAAGTTTTGCCTTAGGAATTATTTTTAAAAAATTTGATAATTTAATTGTGGGGGCAAGAAGAGGAAGTCCACTTGCAGTAGGTTATGGTGATAAAGAAAAATATTTAGGATCAGATTCTTATGCGCTAAATTCTATGACTAATGAAGTATCTTATCTTGATGATGGCGATGTATGTGTCATTACAAATGATAAAATTGAGTTTTTTGATAAAAATAATAAAAGAATTGATAAAAAAATAGTTCAATTATCAAGTGATAAAGGGATTTATGACAAAAGCGGGTTTAAAGATTTTATGTCAAAAGAGATATTTGAACAGCCGGAAGTTATAAAAAAATGCATTAATGAATACTTTGATAAAATAAGAAAAGAAATTAATATTGTTAATTTTCCAATTGATCCTAAAAAAATTACAAAAGTTAATTTAATAGCTTGTGGTACGGCCTATCATGCTTGTGTACTTGGAAAATATTGGTTTGAAGAATTTACTAATTTAGATGCAAATGTCGACGTTGCTTCCGAGTTTAGGTATAGAAATAATAAAATAAAAGATAATGAATTATATATTTTTGTTTCCCAATCAGGTGAAACAGCTGACACGATTGCTGCATTAGATTTTTGTAAAAAAAGTGGAGCTAAAACTTGTTCAGTTGTAAATGTAACTGAAAGTTCTCTATCAAGATTGTCAGATTTAGTCCTTCCAATACATGTGGGTCCCGAAGTCGGAGTAGCTTCAACAAAAGCTTTTACAGGTCAAATTTTAGTTTTGTTATTATTTATCTTAAAAATTTCAAGAATTAGAGATGAAATAAAAGATAATGAATATTTTGATATCGTTAAAGATTTAGAAAAAATTCATATGGATGTTTCTTTAATTTTAGATAAGAAAAAAATAATTGAGGAGTTAGCAGATGACTTTAAAGATATCAAAGGCTCTATTTTTTTGGGAAGAGGGTTATCATACCCAATAGCATTGGAAGGAGCGCTTAAATTTAAAGAACTCACTTACCTACATGCAGATGGTTATCCAGCTGGTGAAATGAAGCATGGTCCGTTAGCTTTAATTGAAAATGGAATGCCTGTAGTTGTGATAGCACCAAAAGATAGATTCTATGAAAAAACTATTTCTAATATGCAGGAAGTTATTGCGCGTGGCGGAAAAATTTTATTAATATCTGATCATCTCGAAGGAGAAGATCCTCATGAAAATATTTGGTACGAAGTTAAGATTCCAAAAATTAATAAATTTCTTTCCCCATTTTTAACTAATATACCTTTGCAGCTACTTGCTTATTATGTGGCTTTAAAAAAGGGTCACGATATAGATAAGCCAAGAAATCTAGCAAAATCTGTTACTGTAGAATAATTTATTCTTGTACGCTTAGTTTGCTCTCTATATATACTGTAGGTTGAATATGAAAAATTGGAATCCAGATTCTTGGAAAAAAAAAACTGCAAAGCATTTACCCGTTTATGAAAACGAAGGTAAGCTTAACGAAGTTTTAAAGGAAATTTCAAAATTTCCACCGCTTGTATTTGCAGGTGAAACGCGCACTCTTAAACATTTGTTAAGTGATGTAAGCGAAGGAAAGGCTTTTTTATTTCAAGGCGGGGATTGTGCTGAAAGTTTTGAAGAGTTTCATCCAGATAACATTAGAGATCTATTCAAAGTTATTTTGCAAGTATCTTTAATATTAACTGTTTCATCACATTTACCAATAGTAAAACTTGGCAGAGTAGCAGGTCAATTTTCAAAGCCACGTAGCTCACCTACAGAAGTGATTAACGGTAAGGAATTACCTAGTTACTTAGGGGACAATATTAATGGCATGAAATTTGATGATGACTCTAGAAGACCTGATCCTATAAGATTATTAAGATCATACTCTCAAGCTGCAGCAACATTAAATTTGTTAAGAGCATTCTCACAAGGAGGGTTTGCTGATTTAAGCAAAGTACATTTGTGGAATATGGATTTCGTGAATGACAATGCAAATAAAAGATTTAAAGAAATTCAAGATAAAGTGAGTGATGCTTTAAGTTTTATGGATGCTTGTGGAATTACCATTGAGCAAAATAGAAGATTAAGAACAGTTAATTTTTACACTAGTCATGAGGCATTACATCTTCCATTTGAGGAAGCAATGACACGTGTTGACTCTACAACAGGTGAATACCATGACACTTCTGCACATTTTTTGTGGATAGGCGATAGAACAAGACAGCTAGATGGGGCTCATGTTGAATTCTGTAGAGGAATTAAAAATCCCATAGGAATTAAATGTGGTCCAACATTAGATCCTCAAGAACTTGTAAAATTAATTGATGTTTTGAATCCGGAGAATGAAGCTGGAAGAATAACTTTAATAGCAAGATTTGGTCATGATAAAGTAAAAAGTTTTTTACCAAAGCTTATTAAGGCTATTAAAAAATCAGATAAAAAAGTTATTTGGTCATGCGATCCTATGCATGGAAATACTATCAAAGCCTCAACTGGTTATAAGACAAGACCATTTGAAAATATTATTTCTGAAGTTAAGAGTTTCTTCGAAGTTCACCAAAGTGAAGGAACTTACGCCGGAGGATTACATATAGAGATGACAGGAAAGAATGTAACTGAGTGTATTGGAGGAGCGCAGAATATTACTGATAAAGATCTTTCGGACAGATATCATACTCATTGCGATCCTAGATTAAACGCAAACCAAGCGATTGAATTGGCATTTTTAATTTCTGAAGAAATTAAAAAAAATTCTAAATATTCAATAAATTCTATTAGAAAAGCTTCTTAAAAATTATTTTTTTAATAATTTTTTTGCTTCAAACTAAAAAAAAAGTAAAAATATTACAATGAACGCAACAGATAGAATTCAATTTATTAAAAACTGGATCAAAAACTATTGTAATTCAATGGAAAAAAAACCTGACTGTTTAGTTATCGGGGTTTCAGGAGGAATTGATTCAGCTGTGGTGAGTACAATTTCTGCAATGACAGGAATTAACACTAAAGTTTTGTCTATGCCTATTAGACAACTTAAGTATCAAGATGATTTAAGTAGAGCTCATTTAAAATGGCTTAAAAGTAGATTTTCTAACGTTGATGAAATTATTATTAATTTAGATGATGTGTTTAATGTTTTTGAAAAAACATTAAGCAAGTTCAGTAACGAACTTGCTTTCGCAAACTCTAGAGCAAGACTTCGAATGACAACTCTTTATCAGGTTGCGGGTGCAAATAATGGAATTGTTGTTGGAACAGGAAATAAAATAGAAGATTTTGGTGTAGGTTTTTTTACTAAATATGGAGATGGAGGAGTTGATATTTCTCCAATTGCAGATTGCTTAAAATCACAAGTATGGGAAATGGGAAAAGAATTAATGATTTTAGAAGATATTATTAATGCTGCACCTACAGATGGATTGTGGTCAGATGGCAGAACTGATGAACGGCAATTAGGAATGTCCTACGGAGATTTAGAAAAAGCTATGCTAGATAGTAAAGATAAAAATTATGATAAATATTTAAAAATTAGAAAAAGAAATCTTCATAAAATGAATTTAATTCCGATCTGCAAATTTGATGACAATGAGTAGTTTAAAAATTTTTAATACACTAAGCCGTCAGAAAGAAGATTTTACTCCCCTCAATAAAAATTCTGTTGGCATGTATGTTTGTGGCCCAACCGTTTATGATTATCCTCACATTGGAAATGCAAGACCGTTAATTATTTTTGATCTTTTATATAGAATTTTAATTAAAATTTTCGGTAAAGATAAAGTCAATTACGTGAGAAACATTACTGATATTGATGATAAAATTATTCAAAGAGCTTACGAATTACAAATTAATATTAGTGAACTTACAAAGAATATTGAAGATGTTTTTTTAAGTGATTGCGAATATTTAAATTGTTTAAACCCAAACAATCAACCCAGAGCAACAAACAATATTCAGGAAATGATTAAAATGATTGAGAATTTATTAGATAAGAAATTCGCATATTTTAAAGATGGTCATGTTTATTTTAATGTAAATAAATTTCCAAATTACGGAAAGTTATCAAATAAGAATCCTAAGGAATTAATATCTGGAGCAAGAGTTGAGGTTTCAGAATTAAAAAATAATCCTTTAGATTTTGTGCTTTGGAAACCTTCTAAAGAAAAAGAACCCTCATGGAATTCCCCTTGGGGAAAAGGTAGACCAGGTTGGCATATTGAATGTTCAGCGATGGCAGAAAAATATTTAGGAAAAGAATTCGATCTTCATTGTGGTGGACTTGACCTAATTTTTCCGCATCATGAAAATGAAATAGCCCAGTCAATTTGTTCAAATAACTCAAGTTTATTTGCAAAATATTGGATGCATAATGGTTATTTAACAGTTAATGGAAAAAAAATGTCAAAGTCAGATGGTAATTTTGTAACAATTAATAATTTAAAAAATAATTTTAATGGTCAAATTATTAGATTATCCATTTTAGGAACTCATTATAGACAACCGTTAGATTGGAATTTAAAAGTTTTAGAAACTAATAAAAAAATATTAGAAAGTTGGTACAGTTTTTATACTCCTGATACAGAAGAAATTAATAATGAACTATTCAGTATTTTGTTAGATGATTTAAATACGCCAAAATTTATAACAAATATTCATAGCATTTATAATAAAGCAAAAGCAGGTGATGTTGCAGCTAAAAAAGATTTAAATTCTGCGCTTAGGTTTTTAGGTCTATTTGGTGAAAGTCAGCAACAATTTAATATTTTCAAAAAGAAATCAGATTTAGATGTAAGTGAAATTGAAAATCTAGTACAACAACGAAATCTTGCTAGAAAAAATAAAGATTTTAAAAAAGCAGATAAAATTAGATTAGATCTTGAAGAAAAAGGAATTATCATCGAAGATTTAAACGATAATACGACTTGGAAACATAAATAATGAGTAAAGAAAAAATTTATATTTTTGACACAACTTTGCGTGACGGAGCTCAGACGCAAGGAGTTGATTTTTCTATGGATGAAAAAAATAGGATTGCTACTGCTTTGTCTAAATTAGGAGTTGACTATATTGAAGCAGGATGGCCTGGAGCAAATCCGACAGATACTAACTTTTTTAGCAAACCACCCAAATTTTCAAATTCAACACTGGTTGCTTTTGGTATGACCAAAAAATCTGGTAGAAGCCCAGAAAACGATCCTGGTCTTTCAGCAATTCTAAACTCTAATACAAAGTCAGTCTGTATTGTAGGTAAGACATGGGACTTTCATGTTGATGTAGCCTTAGGAATTTCAAAAGAAGAAAATTTAGAAAATATTTCAGAAACAACGAAGCATTTTGTTAAAAATAAAAGAGAGTTTATGTTTGATGCCGAACATTTTTTTGATGGATATAAAAACAATAAGGATTACGCACTAAAATGTATTCGTTCAGCGTACGACAATGGAGCTAGATGGGTTGTACTTTGTGATACCAATGGAGGAACTTTACCTTTTGAAATTGAAGAGATTGTAAATGATGTAGCAAAGACTATACCTGGAAAAAATTTAGGCATTCATACACATAATGATACTGAAAATGCAGTTGCAAACACACTAGCGGCAATCAGATCTGGAGCAAGACAAGTGCAGGGTACTTTAAATGGTTTAGGGGAAAGGTGCGGAAATGCAAATATTGTTTCTATTATTCCAACTTTATTATTTAAAAAATATTTTAGAGATAGATTTGATATTTCAGTAGAAGAAAAAAAGATTAAATACTTAACAGAATGCTCAAGATTATTAGATGAAATTTTAAATAGAAAACCTAATAATCATGCAGCTTATGTAGGCGCTTCAGCATTTTCTCATAAAGGTGGATTGCATGTTTCTGCTGTAGAAAAAAATCCAAAAACTTATGAGCATATATCTCCAGAATCTGTCGGTAACAAAAGAAATATTGTTATCTCAGACCAGTCTGGAAGATCAAATATTTTATCAAGATTAGAAAAGTTAAATATCAAAATTAATAAAGACGATCCTAATGTTCAAAAACTATTAGAGCAGGTAAAAGATAGAGAATTTATTGGATATGCATATGATGGAGCAGATGCGTCATTTGAACTTTTAACTCGTAGATTGTTAAATGAAGTTCCAAATTATTTAAATATAAAAAAATACGAAGTTAAAGTTAGTAAGAACGCTGATAGTGAAATTATCAATTCCTATGCAACAGTTGTTTTGCAAGTTGATAAAAAAGATATTGTTTGCGAAGGATCAGGTAACGGACCTGTAAATGCGATTGACAATGCTATTAGATCAAATGTAGAAAAAATTGGAAAATACGCTGAGTATCTAAAAGATTTGAAACTTTTAGATTATAAAGTAAGAATTTTAAACACAGGAACTAATGCAATTACTCGTGTCTCTATTGAAAGCACTGATAGCACAGGTGATGTTTGGTTTACCATTGGAGTTTCGCCAAATATTATTGAAGCTTCCTTCAGAGCGTTAATAGATAGTATTGATTACAAATTATTTAAAGATAAGGCTCCTGCTAATTTGTAATGTTATCTAAAAACATTAACTTTATTTTAATTAGACCCCAGCTTGGTGAAAACATAGGCGCAGCTGCAAGGTCGTTAAAAAATTTTAATTTTGAGAACTTAAGATTAGTAGCGCCTCGTGATAGTTGGCCAAATAAAAGCGCAACCTATACGGCTGTAGACGCTAAAGATATTGTCCATAAAGCCAAAGTGTATTTGAATAATGATGACGCAGTAGCAGATTTAAATTATGTTTTTGCAACAACATCAAGAAGTAGATCTGTTAATAAAAAAATAATTGATTTAAACGCAGCGGTAAAAATTATAAAAAAAAATAATTCTTTAAATAAAAAAATTGGTATTTTATTTGGACCAGAAGCATCAGGATTAAGTAACGACGATCTTATTAACGCTAATTATTTGGTCAACATTCCAACAAATGTTAAATTTAAATCATTAAATCTTTCCCACGCAGTTACAGTATTTGCTTTTCAATTATTTTTATCTTCAAAAAAAATTGATCAGTTTGTTAAAAATTTATATAGAAGTGAAGATGCCAAAAAAAGTGAAGTTCAGGTTTTTTTAAATTTTTTGATATCTCATTTAGATAAGGTTGGATTTTTAAAACCCGAAGAAAAACGACAACAAATGATTAGAAGTATTAAAAATATTTTTCATCGAAGTCTACTGTCTACGCAGGAAATTAGAACTTTATCTGGAGTTATCAGTTCTTTTCTTAAGTATAAGGAGCGTGAGTAACATTGACTAAAAGAATGAGTGTTATTATAACAGAGCACTTTTAAATATGACAAAAAGATTAAATTCTACTCACAAGGTTGATAGACGATTGGGTGTAAACCTTTGGGGAAGACCAAAAAGCCCTTTCAACACTAGAGCCTATCGCCCAGGACAACACGGGCAAAGAAACAAAGGCAAACCTTCAGATTACAATATTCAATTACAAGCTAAGCAAAAACTAAAAAGTTATTATGGTAATATGAGCGAGAGACAATTTAGAAATCTTTTTAGGAAAGCTTATAAGAAAAAAGGTGACACAGGAGAAAATTTAGTTGGTTTATTAGAAAGAAGATTAGACGCTGTTATCTACAGAGCAAAGTTTGCTATCACTGTATTTGCAGCAAGACAAATTATTAATCATGGAAAAGTAAAAGTGAATGGTAAGAAAGTAAATATTTCTAGTTATTTAGTATCTGAAAATGATGTTGTGGAAATAAAAGATTCTTTTAAACAATCAATCCCAATTATAGGCGCAACCCAAAGTAAAGAAAGAGAAGTTCCAGATTATATCGTAGCAGACCATAAAAAAATGACTGCAGAATTTACTAGAGTTCCAAAGTATGATCAAATTCCATATCCAGTGCAAATGGAACCTAAATTAGTTGTTGAGTATTACTCTCGATAATAATTTTTTTATTTTACTATTTTTTGTAATTCGCCTTTTTCATACATTTCCTTAGCGATATCACAGCCACCAATAAATTCACCCTTAATAAAAAGTTGGGGTACAGTTGGCCAGTTACTAAAATCTTTAATACCTTGTCTAATTTCAGGATCTGCCAAAACATTTACCCCATTAAATTTTACTTTTAATTCTTTTAAGATATTACAGACTGTCATTGAAAATCCACATTGTGGCATTTCAGGAGTGCCTTTCATAAACAAGACTACATCATTTTTATTTATAATATCTTTTATTTTATCATTAATTGTCATTTTATTTTTCCTCTGTTGTTAGTGCTAATGCGTGCAATTCATTTCCCATTTTTCCTTTGAGTGAAGCGTATACCATTTGGTGTTGCTGAACTCTAGTTTTTCCTTTAAATCTTGAAGACTTAATTTTAGCAGCAAAGTGGTTGTCGTCTCCAGCTAAATCACTAATTTCAATATCAGCATCTGGAAAACCTTCTTTTAAAAGTTTATGAATTTCCTCTTGTTTGATTGCCATGATTAACTTTTATTATAGTTTTTAAACCAACTTTCATTATTTGTCTTTAATTCTTTAACACTAATTCTTAGATTATTTTCTATTTCAAATATTTCGCTCTGTGTTTTTCCGATAAAATCTATCTTAATATTTTTAGTAGCTGAAATTTTTTTTATTTTTTCTAAATTCTTTTTGCTAATCTCAACCAAATATCTTGCCTGATCTTCAGAGAATAAATATTTGATTTTGTCGGTATTAGAACCTGATACCTTAATTTTTGCACCAATATTAGACGCCATACACATTTCAGCTAATGTTACTATGATGCCACCATGAGAGATATCATGAACTGCATTTACTAATTTATTTTTAATTAATTCACTCACGAAAAGACCGTTTTTCTTCTCTTCCTTTAGATTAATTTGTGGAGGAGGACCTTCTTTATTACCAATAATATCATAAATTAAAGCACTTTGACTTAAATGTCCTGATGTCTCACCAATAACTGCAATAATGTTTTCTGAATCTTTAAAATTATATGTCATCATATTATTAATATTCTTTAAAAGACCAACTCCTCCAATTGTTGGAGTTGGATAAATAGCAACGCTATTTGTTTCGTTATATAAAGAAACGTTTCCAGATATCACCGGGTAATCCAAAGCTTCGCAAGCTTCTTTCATTCCATTAATGCTATCTACAAATTGTCCCATAATTTCTTTCTTTTCTGGATTTCCAAAATTTAGACAATTAGTAATAGCAATAGGTTGAGCTCCAACTGAAATTAAATTTCTCCAAGTTTCACATACTGCTTGCATTGCACCAGATTTAGGATGGGCTTTGCAATATCTTGGCACACAATCAACTGTAGCTGCTATTCCTTTGTTTTTTCCGTGATATCGAACAACAGCTGAATCGCCACCAGGTTTCTGTATAGTGTCAGTCATAACCATATGATCGTATTGTTCCCACACCCATGACTTATTTGAATAATTTGGATGAGATAAAATTTTGAGTAAAGAATCTTTAATATCTAGTTTATCAATCTCAGAATTGTGATTAATCGATTTTGGATAGTTATAAGTAATATATTCTCTTTTGTATTTAGGAGCGTTATCACCAAGAGAATGAATTGGAATACTGCATACAATTTTTTTATTATATTCAAGTTCAAGCTTCTTTGTATTAGTAAGTCTTCCAATAATTGCAAAATCTAATCCCCATTTTTCAAATATTTTTTTAGCTTCATTTTCTTTTCCTTTTTTTAAAACTATCAACATTCGCTCCTGACTTTCTGAGAGCATTATTTCATAAGGAGTCATATTATTTTCTCTACAGGGAATTAAATTTAAATTGATTTTAATACCAAGATCTCCTTTTGAGGCCATTTCTATAGAGGAAGAAGTGAGACCTGCGGCTCCCATATCCTGAATTGAAACGATAGATTTTTTTTGCATTAACTCCAAACAAGCTTCTAATAATAATTTTTCAGTAAAAGGGTCCCCAACTTGAACCGTTGGTTTTTTTGATTCAGAATCCTCATCAAATTCGGCTGAAGCCATAGTAGCTCCATGAATTCCATCTCTACCAGTTTTGGATCCAACATAAACAACAGGATTTCCTACTCCGCTTGCAATTGAGTAAAATACTTTATTCTTTTTAGCGATACCTACATTCATAGCGTTCACCAAAATATTTCCATTGTAACATTCGTCAAATTCAGTCTCACCACCCACAGTTGGAACACCTATACAGTTTCCATATCCACCAATTCCAGAGACAACGCCGTTTAATAAGTATTTTGTTTTTTCATGGCTAGGAGAGCCAAATCTTATAGAATTTAAATTAGCCACAGGTCTTGCACCCATGGTAAAAACATCTCTTAATATTCCACCAACCCCAGTTGCGGCGCCTTGATAAGGCTCAATATAAGAAGGGTGGTTGTGGCTTTCTATTTTGAAAATAACAACATCACCATCGCCAAAATCAACAACCCCTGCGTTTTCTCCAGGACCTTGGATTACATATTTGTTTTTCGTAGGCAAAGTCTGAAGCCATATTCTTGAAGATTTATAAGAGCAGTGCTCATTCCACATCGCTGAAAAGATTCCGAGCTCTACTAAGTTTGGATTTCTACCCATAAGTTCAATAATTTTATTATATTCTCCAACTGTTAGACCGTGTTTAATCGCGAGTTCCTGATTAACTTCTTGCATAATTATTTTAGAGATTTGAAAATTAAAGAACCATCTATTCCACCCAAAAGACTGTCAGCGGCTCTTTCCGGATGAGGCATAAGACCAAACACATTTCCTTTTTTATTTATAATTCCGGCAATATTTTTCATTGAACCGTTAGGATTAGATTGCTCGTTAATATTTCCAGTTGCATCACAATACTGAAGCACAATCTGGTTGTTATCTTCAAGCTGACCGATTAAATCTTTGCTAGCAAAGTAGTTTCCCTCATTATGTGCAATTGGAATCTCAAGTACAGAATTTCTTTTAGCTTTAGATGTAAAATTTGTTTTATTATTAGTTACTTTCACAGTTATATTTCTACAAATGAATTTAAGATTAATATTTCTTATTAAAACGCCAGGTAACAATCCTGATTCAACAAGAACTTGAAAACCATTACATATACCCATTACCAACCCACCTTTTTTTGAATGGTTAATAACTTCTTTCATAATTCGTGATTTAGAAGCAATGCTTCCACATCTTAAATAATCGCCGTAAGAGAACCCCCCGGGAAGAACTACGAGATCTGATTTTGGAAGTTTAGCGTCAGCATGCCAAACCATCGAAGTTTTTATGCCAAATTTTTGAAGAGAGATTTTTATGTCGCGATCACAATTTGAGCCAGGAAAAACAATGACGCTGGCTTTCATTCTTTAATAGCTTTAACTGAATAGTCCTCAATCGTCATATTTGCTAAAAGTTTTTCACACATTTCCTTAGCTTTAGAAAGAGCAACTTTTTCATTCTTTTCTTTTATTGTTATCTCGAATGTTTTTCCCTGTCTTAATTTTTCGATATTTTTAAATCCCATGTTAGACAGAGAATTCTTTATTGCAGAGCCCTGAGGATCCAACACATCTTTTTTTAATGTAACAATGACTTGTAATTTCAAGTTTTTATTTTTTCTTTAAAGTAGTTAAATTTTTTGAAATACCTGCTTTGATTTCTTTGATATTTGAACCTTCTGGCATGATTCCTAGTCTGCGAGCAACTTCTTGGTAAGCCTCGACTAATCCACCTAAATCTTTTCTAAATCTGTCTTTGTCTAATTTTCTTTCATCTTTAACATCCCATAATCTACATGTGTCTGGACTAATTTCGTCAGCTAAAAAAATTTCAGACTCATCACCGTTCCACTGTCTTCCAAACTCTAATTTAAAATCAACAAGCTTAATTCCAATTCCTCTAAACATACCAATTAAGAAATCATTAATTCTTAAAGCCTGTTCTGAAATATGTATTAATTCACTTTGTGTGGCCCAATTTAAACTAAGAATATGATCCTCATTTACTAATGGGTCACCAAGTTCATCGTTTTTATAATAAAACTCCAAGAGAGGCTTATTAAGATCTGTTCCTTCGCTAATTCCAAGTCTAGTTGATAAAGTTCCTGCAGCAATATTTCTTACTACAACCTCTATTGGAATGATTTCTAAAGATTTAATAAGTTGTTCACGCATGTTTAATCTTTTTATAAAATGCGTCCTAATTCCGATTTGATTTAACTGCGATAATAAGAATTCTGATATTCTATTATTCAAAACTCCCTTACCATCAATGATTGCTTTTTTTTTATTATTAAAAGCTGTTGCGTCGTCTTTAAAATATTGGATTAAGGTTCCTTTTTCAGGACCTTCATACAATATTTTGGCTTTCCCTTCGTATATTTGTTTTCCTCTAGCCATCAGTTTTTAAATACTCTTCCGTAGATAGCGTTAATGTATCTTAAATGAGAATTCATGTTGAATAGTTTTTTAAGATCATCTGTGGATAATTTAGATTTAATTTGTTTATCATTATTTAGATTGTCAAAAAAACTTTCATTAGAAGTCCACGTTTTCATAGCATTTTTTTGAACAACTTTATAAGCAAGTTCTCTAGTCATACCTTTCTGAGTTAATTTTAATAAAACATTTTGAGAAAATATGAGGCCATTAAATTTTTCTAAATTTTTTTGCATATTTTTTGGATAAACAATTAGATTTTTAATTACATTAGATAATCTTGCTAAAACAAAATCCAACGTAACAGTCGCATCAGGACCAATATTTCTTTCAACACTTGAGTGACTAATATCTCTTTCGTGCCACAATATTACATTCTCTAAAGCTGGATAAGCGTAGCTTCTAATTAATCTTGCAAGTCCGGTAATGTTTTCAGACAGAACTGGATTTCTTTTATGAGGCATTGCAGAAGAGCCTTTTTGTCCTGCGGAAAAATATTCTTCTACTTCCAAAACTTCAGTTCTTTGCAAGTGTCTTATTTCTGTAGCTAGTCTTTCAGCAGAAGATGCAATTATCGCAAGGATACTAAAAAAATAAGCATGACGATCTCTCGGTATAACCTGGGTTGAAATTGGTTCTACTTTAAATTTTAGTTTTTTTGCTACATATTGTTCGATGCCAGGGTTTATATGTGCAAAAGTTCCAACAGCCCCTGAGATTGCACAAGTTGATATTTCGTTAATTGCCTGTTCCATTCTTTTTTTATTTCTTTTAAATTCGGCATAATAAGTAAGAAGTTTCAATCCAAATGTTACTGGTTCAGCATGAATTCCATGGCTTCTTCCAACACAAACTGTTTTTTTATATTTTATGGATTTTGTTTTAAGTATTTTTAAAAGTTCTTCTAAATCTTTCAAAATAATTTGTCCTGATTGGTATAATTGAATATTAAAGCATGTATCTAACACATCAGAAGAAGTCATTCCTTGATGTAAGAATTTTGCTTTTTGTCCAACCTTTTCAGTTATTGAAGTAAGAAAGGCAATCACATCGTGTTTTACTTTTTTTTCGATTTGGTCAATGCGCTCTGGATTAATTTTGGCTTTTTTTCTAATTTCTTTTGCAATCCCTTTTGGAATAATTTTAAATTTTTCCATAGCTTCTGCTGCATAAATTTCAATATCTAACCAGATTTTATATTTATTTTCAGCTTGCCAGATTTTTGCGATTTGATCGCGTGAATATCTTGAGATCATTTAGATACGTTATAATTAATTAACATTATTTTATTATAAAGTAAAAATTTCGTATCCATTATTAGTTATACCAACAGTGTGTTCAAATTGTGCCGATAGTGATTTATCTTTTGTAACTGCAGTCCAACCGTCCTGTAATACTTTAGTATGATATTCACCTATGTTGATCATGGGTTCAATTGTAAAAACCATGCCTTTTTTTATCTTCATTCCTTCACCTTTCTTTCCGTAGTGCAGAATATTAGGTTCCTCATGAAATGTTTTACCAACTCCATGTCCGCAAAAATCCCTAACAACAGAACAACCGTGAGCTTCAGCATAAGATTGAATTGCAAACCCAATATCACCCAAACTAATTCCTGGTTTTAAAACCTTAATGCCTTCCATCATGCTATCATAAGTTATTTTAATAAGCCTTTCTGCTTTTATAGGAATTTTTCCAACAGAAAATGTTTTGCTAGTATCGCCATAATAACCGTCGAGAATTGCAGTTATATCTATATTTATAATATCACCTTCATTCAAAATTTTATCATTTGGAATCCCATGACAAACTACATGATTAATAGAGGTACAAATTGATTTCGGATAACCTCTATAAAAGAGGGGAGCAGAAAATGCTCCATGGTCATTTAAATATGCATTTGCAGTTTTATCAATAAAATCAGTTTTAACGCCTGGCTTGATAAGTTTTTCTACATAGTCCAAAGCTCGAGCTGCAAGTTCTCCAGCTTTTTTCAAACCCTTAAAATCTTCATCACTATATATTTTAACAGAAGAAGATTCTTCTTTTTCTATTCTCATCAAAATTTAATCTCTACTTTTTTGTTAAGTATTATTTCTTTATCAGTTACTTTACTGGAATAGCATAAAATATTAACCCCCTTTTTTTTAGCTAGTATTAAATAATTATAGTATTTTTCGTCAATATCTTTAGATATTTTGAAAAAATTACAATCCTCTCTCTGTATTAAGAAAATTAAAAAAGCTCGGTATTTTTTTTTTATAGCATCAATAAGTTCTAATAAATGTTTTTGACCTCTAGTAGTAGGTGCGTCAGGAAACTCCGCATAATCTTTTTCTCTTTTTAGAGTAACATTTTTAACTTCTATAAAAGCTTGTTCTTTATTATTAGAAATTAAAAAATCAAATCTAGTATTATCATTAAATTTCACTTCTCTTTTAATTTGATCAAAATTAGTAAGTTCTTTTATTTTTTTATTAATTAGCGCTTCTTCTATGATTTTATTTGTTGAGTGCGTATTTACACCAATCATTTGTTTGTCATGCTCTAAAATTTCTAATGTATATTTTAGTTTTCTCTCCTTATTTTTTGATTCAGAAATCCATGCGTTTTCTCCTTCATTTAATAGGCCAATCATAGATCCAGAATTTGCACAATGTGCGGTGACAATTTCTTTATTTAATAGTACGTCAACAAAGAATCTTTTGTATCTTTTTATAAATTTTGTTTTAATTAGGGGAGTGTCAAATTTCATTAAAAGTATTAATATCATTTAGATGTCCACACGAAATAAAAAAAAAAAAGTTTTTGCTGCTATTTTAATAATAGGAGATGAGATTTTATCCGGCAGAACACAAGATGCTAATACTTCATTCCTTGCTAAATGGCTCAATGAAAGAGGAATTCAATTAAAAGAAGTTAGAATTATCCCTGATGATTTGAGTACAATTATATCTTCAGTAAATTTATTAAGAAAAAAATATAATTATTTATTTACGACGGGTGGTATAGGACCAACCCATGACGATATTACAGCCTTTGCAATATCGAAAGCACTTAAAAAAAAATATCAATACAATAAAGAGGCTTATAAAATATTAGAAAGACACTATGAAAATTCTTATTTTAATGAAGCCAGAAAAAAAATGGCAAAGATGCCAAGAGGGGCTGGATTAATTTATAATCCATCAAGTTCCGCTCCCGGTTTTTATATTAAGAACGTTTTTGTTTTACCAGGGGTACCAGTTATTCTGCAATCAATGATGTATTCATTGGAACAATTAATTACTGGAGGCCAGAAGGTATATAGTGAAACTGTTCAGGCGAACTTACCTGAGAGCAAGATAGGAAAAGACCTTGGTTTGTTGCAAAAAAAATTTAAAGATTTAAGTCTCGGAAGTTATCCATTTTTTCAATCAGGAAAAGTAGGCGTTGCTCTTGTTATCAGAGGCTACTCTAAAAAAAGAATTCAATCTTGTAAGAAAATTTTAGAAAATATTGTTAAAAAAATTAAAAATTCTTAATGTATAAAGAACAAGAATTATCAAACTTAAAAAAATCAATTTCAAAACTTAATAAAAATTTTCCTGGAAAAAATTTAGTTTTTTCAGATGGAAATAAAAATGCAAAAGTAATGATAGTAGGAGAGGCTCCAGGAAGAACGGAAGACAAATTGCAAAAACCTTTTGTAGGAAGAGCAGGAAAAATTTTGGATAATCTTTTGGAATCTATCAATTTAGATAGATCAAAAGTTTATATAACCAATGTAGTAAATTATAGACCTAATAAAAATAGAAAACCAACACCTAAAGAAATAAATAAATTTAAGAATTTGTTATTTAAACATATAGAAATTATAAAACCTAACTGCGTATTGTTACTTGGAGCTACTGCAGCAACAGCTGTATTAAACCATATAGGTCCATTAAGTGAGGTTAGAGGTCAGTGGAAAAATGTAAAAATTATCAATTCTTATTTTGATATTTTAACTACTTTTCATCCTGCTTTTTTATTAAGGCAGCCTAATCAAAAAAAAACTGCAATACATGATATGAAGAAATTAACTAAAAAAATTTAGATAATATGATTTTATTTACTAATTAACTAAATTTAATCTTTATAATTGCCAAAATAATTCTTTATTCAAAATAAAACATACTATAATGAAACCTCTAGATTAAAGAATTAAATGAATATATTTAAAACTTTTATAGTTGCAGCAGTAATCGCTCTAATAAATGGGAAGGCTTATTCGGAGATAACTCTTGAACAAGTTCTAAATAATCCTGGTGATCTTAAGTTAAACTTAGAATACGCAAAACAACAAGAAGAAGCAGGAAAACTTAAATCTACAATTGCTGCATTAGAAAGATTAAATTTATTATATCCGCAAAATACTGATTTAAAATTATATCTATTATCAGTTTTAACTAAAACAGATTCTAATGATAAAGTTCTTGAGCTTATTGAAGAGATGAAAAAAAATCCTAATCTTTCGGCAGACATGAAAGAGTATTTGGATAAAACAATAAAAGAAAGAGATCAGTCAGTAAAAGATAATAAAGATCAG